>Ga0118677_10001253_pt1 | contig 54599 bp, 86 predicted proteins | sample AliMusrvi5mmetaG_FD_86154 | JGI IMG/M metagenome (GOLD analysis project Ga0118677, IMG submission 86154)
TATCCGCTCTGGACTCGAATGGGAATCCGTCCGGGACCTCGCGGCAGTCGCGCCCTTCCTGTAGGGGGCCACAGCAATGCTCGACGGTCTTCCCGTCCTCGATGATGACGTACTCGCTCATGCTGTCCTCCGCCATTTCTTCACGATCATGTAGGGACCGGTGGTCTCGGCGCCAATACGGGGAGTACCTCTGGTGCCGTCGGTGACGGGGTCGAGAATGCTTATGGTGGCAGTATCAGCTCCCCCTCCGCCGTTTGATGCATGGCAGATGTTGAACGAATTTCCAGCGGTTCCGCCCCAGTTGAAAGTATTCCCGTGTCTATGCCCCTGCGTTAGATCCCCGTGCCCGTACACCCCGTCGTAGACCGCGACCGCTCCGGAGGTGTAGCCGACTCCTGCGGTTCCCGGGGTGGGAATAGCGGTTATGACTCCGCTCGTGACCGTCGCGTTCCCGACGTACTGCGTCGTGCAGGTCCCGGCAACGATGAGCGGGATCGTGCCCGATCCGCCGGAGAGATACCCCGAACCGCCCGAGACGACGCTGATCGTCGGGACGCCTCCCGTTACGGAGACAGACAGGATCGCCGGTGTTCCCGCGACCCACGCGCCCGCAAGGGAGCCGACGACGCGCCGTCCCATGTTGGCTTCCTCGGAGGATACATCGGTCCAGGTCCCTGCCCATAGCGTGGATGGAATCGTGTCCGCCGGTCCCTGAAAGTAGACGAACCCGATGGGGGCCCATCCTTTCCCTGCCGTCAGGGCCGCCGCGAAGTCGGTGGCGCTAGCCCCAAGGGCGGTTGTCCATCCTGTCCCGAGGGACGCCGCGAGTGCCGTCGCCCAGTTTACCCTCGAAGCGTTGGGCGTAATGCTCGTCCATGCCACGCCGGATGTTGCTCCAGTGACTATCGTGGCGAGAAGTATCTGATATGCTGTCGGTGCGCTTTGGGTGACCGTCAGAGTATACGACGGTTGCTTGCCGAATGCCCATGTCCCACTGGCCTTTGCGCGGAGCCTCGAAAGCCAGTCAGTCTCGGCATATTGCATGACAACGTACCATGTCGCGTTGGAAAACACGTTTATCACACCCTGAGCTGTCAATGCTCCCCATGACACACGGACAGGTGATAAGTCCTCGGACGACGTGGTGGGAGGAAGGGTGTTGGACGTACCAAGGTTCAAAGTGAATGGAGCATAGCCATATCCAGCAGTGATGTTTACACTCTGGTGCGTTCCAGAATCAGTGCAGACCCCTCCCGAGAGAAGAAGCCCTGCGGCGACACCCCCGTTGAACATATCAGCCATGAGAGCGCCGACACGATCCCACAACCACGCCTTGTCGCGGATGTAGTCCTGCTCAAGCAGGAAGTCACCAAGTCCATCGGGAAGCATATTGGGATTCGACCCAGTGAACTTGTTCGACCCATATCCCTGTATCATGCCTTCCTCCTAGCCTATAGTTCCGCCAGCGTAAGCGGTAAACACTCCCGCTGTAGTATATCCCAAAAAGATGCGCTCATAGGCCGGAACGATGTCAAGGATTGCCGCAACAGTCAGCGCCACAAGCTCCGCCGTCAATGTGTTTGTCCCAACATCAATATAGACATTTCCCGCTATGATCGACTCGGAACCAAACCCGGTGCGGATGATAGCTTCGTCGGTAGCGTTCGATCCCCGGATCATCCAATGCAGACCCGAAATGTATGACGAATCACTCCCGATCCTGACAGCCCAGTCACTCTGCGGCGAACCCCAGATGGATGAACTGAATCCTGTCACAGCGTCAATCGCCAGCTTCGCGGAATAGGGCCAAGTTCCATTGTACTTCTGTGACCTGACCGCAGTGGTGATCTTCGTACGCTTCTGCCTGTCGGTGTCAGTCTGCTTGAACGATACTCCCAGCGTGGCCCCAAGCTCATCCAGTGATCCTGTCGGGCATGATTCAGCCGAGTACCTGTCCCGCAGGCTCAACGCATCCGAATACACCTCGGAAGTCGCGTTGTCGAGCGCCGCCGCCAATGCCGCCGCCTCATAAGCCGACTGCATCTCCTTGGGGAGGTAGTTGAGCGCAGGGCTGGCGAATGGACTCCTCATATCGCCGTCACCGTTATCGTGCCGCCAGCGGTCGTGATCTCAGCCGTACCGCATTGGTATCCCGTCGTCGAGAACGCCGCAAGACTGCATGAGGATACCAGCGCATAGGACACACCGGGAACGACCGAAAGGAGTCCGAAATAGTCCGAAACGGTGATGAGATCGCCGAACGACCTTGCGCCAACGGTGTTTAATTGGAGGATTATCGCAGTCAACGCCGAATAGTCTGCGGAAGTGAAGGAATTGGAGAATATGGTGTTGATCTTGGCGACAGCAGAACTGATGCCTCCCGTGACGTAAGCAGAATATATCTCCTTGCCCGTCTCGGTGAAGAATAGCCTCGTGGCAATGTCGGAGTAAGACAGAACCAGCGTGGATGAATATCCAGTGTTCACCTTCACGCTTGATGCGATGCTGACAGCCGTGAGTGTTGGATCATCGGTGTGGACGTTGATCGCTCCAAGGGGCGACAGGTTGGTCAGCAACGTCCCTATAGCGGACTTCTGCGCCGTCGATGCGATTCCGCCGCCCGTTGCCAGCGCAAGCACCTGACAGGACATGGTTCCATAAGTGTTGGCGTTTATCCCCACCTGAGACAGTCCGCCGATTGTCATGGCAAGGGCTATCCCGTCCTCAATGGTCACGAACCTACTGCGTGCCTTGAGGAGCATCGGAGCGTTCATCTTCGCCGAGTCGAGTGTCTCCGCGTCGTTCCCGCCAACGAAGGTCGTCAGGTTGTAGCATCCCGATATGTCCGCATCCCCGCCGGAATAGTTGGTGATGGCGTTCAGCGCAGACAAGTTCGTCTTGAGTCCTCCACCATAGGAGTAGGTGACATAGACCGGGCCTGCTGGCGGAATCGCTCCATAGACTCCGTTTCCGAAGCGGATGGTTGCCGATCCATCGGTGTTGCTATAAAGCCGGAACACCTTGTCTGTAGCCGCAGAGAGCGCGAGCGTCGTGACCAGCGCATAGGAGAATCCGAGAACAGTCACCGTCACAGTGTCGGACAGGACTCCCGCTTGAGTGATGTCGAACTCTTGGAACTGGGCTGTGCCGTCTGAGTTTCCCACAGCGTAAGAGGCTACATCATCCTCTTGGTATCCAATGATCGACCGAGTGAGCCGGGTCATCGTGTGGGTCAAGGTTCCCTGTGTGGACGGGATCAAGACAGCTCCAGCGAAGGCGAGCGCCCTCGTCGTCGTCACAGTGACGTAGAGTGTCCCCACGCTGGAAACGAAATAGTCGGTGTTGGCGGATATCTCGGTTGGAAGCGAACCAGTGGATGTGAAGCGAACCTTCTCGCCCAGATACCATGTTCCGGCTCCAACGGTGATACGTCCGTTGGTGATGTTTATCCCAGTGTAGGCGACAGCCTCAGTGAGCGCGGAAAAGACCAGCGACGACCTTACCCCGTACCGCATCGAACCCGATGCCGCAGTGCTTGGCCCATTGGCCGACAGGGCTGACTGCAAGGCCGTGTAGGGGAACCCGCCAGTCGGTGCGGGAATTATGTCGAACATGAGCGTCCCGGATGCCGTCACCTGAGTCAGGGGAACGTAGTCTATCAAGGCGCAAAGGTCAGTCACTGCCCGTCTCGTCAACGCCGTCCTCAAATAGCCGTTGTTCGCCTCCGCGTTTATCAGAACGGAAGCCACGTCCACGAATCCCGCGATGAGACGCTTGAACCAGTCAGGCTTGTCGGCAAGCAGTGGGTCTGCGTTTATGTCGTTGAGAGCAGTCAGGTAGGTGCGCGAGGTATATTGGATCGGGCTTGCACTCATCACGCACCTCCGAATGACATCGAGACGGCCTTCATCCTCGTCAAGTCACCGAACATTATGAACGGTACAGTGACATCGATGTTCCCTGCCGATCCAGCCTGCACTGTCACGATGTCCTGACTCGTCGCCGCACGCCTGTCCACGCCCGCGTTTCCATCAGTCACTACCGAGTTGCGGATCGCCATGAACTTCGTCGCCTCATATTTTATCATCACAAGGGTGGTGAGGGTAATGGGTGCGTTCTCGTAGTCTGAAATCCCCGCGCCATAGCTACGGTCATAGGAAAGCGTCCTCTTCGGTTGCGCCAGACCCATGAGGATATCGTCGGTAATCTCGTCAACAAGCGGAATGGCCCCCCAGTAAAAGAACGACTGCATCGTCATCTCACTCTCCCAATATGGTCGTGGACTTGACATCCGGCGGAGACGACAGCGCAGGCAATGCCGTTGCCGTAGGGCTACCCACAGACGCCACCATGTGCGTGTGGGTCGTCGCCCAAGTGAACAGTGTTGACAGGAACGATGCAAGGGTCGTCCCCTTGGCGAATGCCTCACTACCGCCGCCTATCGTCAGCTTTCCATATTTCACCAGTTTGACATCGGTCGAGACGCTGATGTCAAGCTCCTTGGCGTCTTGGTCGTATTGGATATAATCCCCGGTCACGGAGTCCTGCCACAGCACCCGCTTCTTGGGAGTAGAGTATTGCCTTGGCGTGTTGTCCTTCATCTCGCCCATGCCAGTGAGATAGACCGCATCCTTCGGATTCCCTCCAAGGAAGTAGACCTCGACCCACTCGCCCACCGCTGGCGGAATGATCGAATATCCCTGCCTAGGCCAACACCAGATGCCGTCCGATCCCAAGTGCATCCCCGGCTCCCATCCAAGCTCAGGGATGGACACCTTGACCCTGCCCTTGTTGAGGCTGTCTTGGTCGTCAAGAACCTTCCCGCGCCAATGCCGAAGGTAAATCGTGTCCTTGTGGATGATCTTTCGGATGAGGCTGAGGATGTCCTTCTCGTTGTATATGCCCATCACCGAACCCCGACAGCGGAGAGTGTAGCAAGGTCAACCACATCCAAGTCCATGAAGTATCCCTGCATCGACACGGTGTGCGTGATCTTGCGGATTATGAACTTGATGTTTTTGCTGTTGTGCGTCGTTAGATTAGAAGGGAATCCCTTGTTCAATGTGACAATCGTCCCTGCCACAAGAGCAGGATTCCCGAACATATGGATCGAGATGGTGTAACCGACTCCATTCGGTGCGGTCGTCGTCTCGGATGAAGTCCAGAACTGCTGGATGACCTGACTCTTGAAGTCAACCGCGTTGATGACAGGCATGATGTCCGGGTGATCCTTAGCGTACTTTGCAACCCTGTCCATGTCCAAGGTCTGCAAAGCCACCTTGTCATTGACCATTGTGTACCGCTGATAGACCGGAGCGCCATTGACGTACTTTATCTGAACATTGTCTCCCTCTCCGTTCTCGCCTTCCTCATTGCGCCAGTCGTAGCTGATCGCCTGCATATCAGAACTTCCCTCGTCGATGTACTTCCATGAGATGACATGGGAAGTTATTGGTATCCCGTGCATTATAAAAAGCCAATGGGAGGCATCTTCGGTGAAGTCCTCAGAATAGAACATTCCGAATGTCCTGCCGTCAGGAGTGAACCCCATGTGGAACGTGCATCGCCAATCGGATGCGAGTCGGTTTAGGAACTGGAAGTCTGTCTCGAATTGCCTCTCGCAGGAGTTCTGGTCGTACTTGTCTCCGCTTGTCGGGAAATGGATATACTGCAAATTGATAGGTGAATGCATATTGGTCATAGTGTCGGATACGCAGTCGAACTTTGATCCGCTAGTGTATTCCTTCTGGTACACCTCGCCGAACCATCCTTGGGAAAGGAAGCCACAGGAGAACTTCGACAGACCATCCGCTCCACAGCTTCCTGACGGGTTGAGGGCTATGACATTCAGCCCTCGTCGCTCAAGGTAGGAAGTGAATGAATCAGCCGCCTTCTCGCTGAACATGGATTGCAACGGAACGCCAAGGGCTTTGTAACCAAAGGAAATCTGCATCTGTGCGTTGAGCCTCAGAATCCTCGCATACATCTGTTCCGGGTCATTCAACTCCAAGCTTCCTTGGATCGATTTCCCAAGCTCCTCAACAACTGAAAGGGATATGACATCATCCGGGCTTATTGCATTCATCGTAAGGCCCATCGTGTACTGGGGCATCGCAATCGTGAAGAACGAGTTCCGCTGTGCGTTGAATGTCACGATGGAACCTTGATCGAAAGCACCCGCGCCATGTCGAACCGGGCGTCAAGCAACTGCGCCATGTTCGCCTCATGGAGCTTGTAGGCGGTCATCTCCGCGCCCGGCCCATAGACATACTGCCGGGAGGCTATCTCATCCATGTCGTCATTCGGTGATCTGGCGAGCGACATCATCACGTTGTAGGTCGGAATCTCCCGCATCTCCTTGACCGTGAGCGTCCTTCCCGTGGTGTCGGTGAAGGCGTAGGTGGCTACGTCCATGAACCTCATGCGTAGCCCCCAAGGTATCCGCCGTTAGACAACTGCGAAGCCGCCGCGCCAGCCGCCCCTTGGGCCATTCCAAGCAATGCCGAAACCTTCCGGTAGACAGCCTCCGCCTTGTATATCTCCGCCTGCTCATCGAGGATAAGCTCGATGTCAACCTCGGAATACATGGGCATCCCGAGTGAGTTCACCCATCCCTGCTTGTGGGTGGCATCGCACTTCGCCACCCAGTATTCCTGCGGTATCGACCCCGTGCCCCAGAAGTACAGCACCTTCGGGTTGGCGTCGAACTTGGCAGACCTGACGCCACCAAGCGGCCCCGAATCCCTGTTGCGGAGCATATCGAACAGCTTGAGCATGGGGACGTTTCCAATGCTGTCATTCTTGTAGATCAAAGGCAGGCTGAAGCTGATCTTGCGGTTGCCACCACCTCCCGGCATCACGGGTTGGTAGTTGAGTCCGGGGACAGGCGTCTCGGTGAAGATGATGCTCTTGGTGTCGCTGATATCGGAAGGGATGTAGCGGGTTGTGATCAGTTGGTTGTTGGTTAGATCAAACATGAACCACGGGATGTGGATGCGCTTCGTTGCTTGTACTATGGCATTCCCAACCTTCTGCTCATCGATTGCGAACCCATTGCCATAGATCATTACTTCAACCCTCCATAGACACTGGATGCCAACAGTTTTTTCCTGACTGCCGCAGTGATTGAATCAACAATTCCATAGTAAAAAACATCTTATTCATTCAATCATTCCAGCCGAAACCATAGCAGTCAAAACTTTAGCCCTGAATGCGCCAGTCATATCATCAAGAACTGTCTGGACAGAAGATTTGTCAATGCTTATCTCTACCTTCATTCCGTTCATATTTATCACCGGATTCTTGGAATCGGCATGGGTTCCTTTGCTGTTGCCATACAACAGTCTGTTGGCTCCCTCTGTAAGCTTTTCAATAGCACTTTTTTTGGCAAGAGTTTTATTTCCATGAAATGATTCTTGGCGAAGCCTCTTTTGTTTTTCATCATATTTACCCTCTCCCATCACTGCATCCCAATCTTCCTTTTCGTACGCAATCATCTGCTTGTTCTCTTGCTCTTTTTTCAACCTGACAACAATCTCTTCCTTTGATTCGGCCAAGTCTGATTTTGCCCCTCCGAAAACACGACCAAATTGAACCAGATCACCCTTGAGGTTTAGCATGTCCGCCGCAAGAGCTACCTTGTCACCCTTTATGTAATCAATGATCGCCACAATAGCGTCAAGCAATGTTTCGACCAGCCTAAGCGCCCCGGTTATTGCCCCGCCAGCAAAGTCGCCCAGATATCTAAAAAACGTGTTTAGTCCTCCACCTGTCGTTCCAAATATCTTATCCCAAATGGATTTTATTGACCCAGCTATGTCAGACAATGCTGATACGGCTGGCCTTAACCATGCAGATAGTCCAGAGAAGAATGCAGTTGCGTCACGCCACACCTCGCCTGCTATTTGACCAGCAAGCGTGCCTATTGTTCCGGCAAGTTTCTGAAAGTCTTTAGATTCCGTCATGTCTTTTATGGCTTTGAAGAAACCAGAAACTGTAGCGCCTATTTGCAAGTCGCCGAGGGCTTTGAAAAAATTAGTGGCGGCAGTCCATACCGCGTTTGCTATGTTGGTAACAATGCTGATCACATCTTTTATTATCGGTCCTGCCTTGGCGCTAAGTCTTTCGATACCGACACCCAGCCATGCCACAAGCATGGCTATCTTTGTCAGGATGAGGTTGACGAAGTCCGAGAGTCCGCCCTTGAATATCTTGTTTATGAACGGCTGGAACAGGGAGATGATGTTCTTCAATGCTCCCCACAGCGTCTTCACCAGTGCGACAGCCACCTTGAACACGTTGGCAAGCACCGCACCCCACTTAACGAACGCGGCCCGGTTGTCGCGCACCCAGTCGAGGAGCTTCTGCAAATAGGGCGCTATCGCCTGCCGCAGGGGCCACAACAGGTTCTTGAGGAAGATGTCCTTGGCTATGCTGAATGTCTTGTCGATCTCAGGCATATACTGCTTCATGCCGTTGAACGCGCCCTTGAGGGCATACTTGATCGCTTCGACCTTCAAGAGAGCGCCCATGAAGGCGTGGCCCATGCTCTTGGTTGCGGCGACAGTCCTGTCCCCCAGACGCCCAAGTCCCTGTGAGACTTGCTTCAACCCGCCCAAGAACGGTTGCGGGTCAAAGGTGAAACCAACATCCTCACCGCTACTCACGTTTGGCATCCTCCAAGATCATCTCTATCAACGCGCCATAGTCCTTGAAGTCCAAGTCCCGAAGGTCACGATACCCGAATCCTCCGCTCGATGCCGTCGATATCCGGTACGCCTCAAGCACGAGCGTTGACTCGTCGAAGTCAATCTGCCTCGTCGCCCCAGCCACCCACTCCATCCGGCTCTTCGCCCGCCCTACGCCCCCCGGAGAGCGGAAGCGAAAAAACTCCCGGTGGGAACCTCTGCCCTGTACTGCTTGCCGCATTTCCTGCACGAGGAGTCAACGGTGTTGTCCATGCTCCACGCTCCAAACGCCTTGCCGACAGCCCTCATGTCCGCTATCGCCATCCGCTCGAAGGTCAGCGTCCCGAATGGCCCGCGCCACTTCTGGTCAACAGGATTTCCGTTGATCTCGGTGATCGCCTCAGCCCAGACAGCGAACTGTAGCCTAGTGTCGTCCTGCTGTCCCGCCTTGCCCGCCGCCCGGATGCAGTCCCCTATCGTCGGGAGCCGGAATGCGATGTCTGTCACACTCTCGGTGACCTCTCCAGTCTGCGAGTCCTTGAACATCACGGGATCAGACAGTGGAACCAATATCTCGGGAACGGTCTCTGATCCGGCTATCTTCAACTCGCTGATCCGAACCAAGTCCTCGTCCCTGTAGAAGCTCGCCCCGCATCGCGGACAGGTGAACTCCATGTCCACCTCATCCGATGCGCCAAGGGATATCATGGACTGGAAGGCTATCCATTCCGCAAGCGCCCACGGGAGTCCCCGGAGCGCCGCCTTCACTGGTTCCTTCCCCTCGATCTCTCCGCCTTGGCTATCGATGAGCGAAGAAACACTCCCCGCCACATAGGCAAGGAGTGCTTGATAAACGTCGCCGTTCTCAGCGCACTTGCGGGCATCCGCAAGGACACCCGCAGTCGGATTCTTGAAAGTAGCGGAACTGATTGTCCGGTCTCCGCTTTTGAACGGATAGGGCAAAGTCATAGGGGCCTCCTCCCATGAACCTTACGGGTCAAGCATGGTGATGTTGAATGGCAGGATGTGACAGGTCAGCCTCGCGTAGTTCGGGCTGGCCGCGTCATACTCCGGGTCTGCCAGCGAGGTCATCTCGCACGCAGAGCAGATGTACTGCTGGAACGCCGAACCGGAAGCGTCGGTGTCTTGGATGGTTATGTCATGCACCTCGTTGTTGAAGTACCACGACCGCATGAAGGGGAGTGTCGCGCTCCCCTTGTCGATCTTCCACACTATGTCCAACTGCGGAACCTTGGTGATCCCGTTCTGGATGTTCCTTATGTAGGAGAACTCCGGTGCCTCAATGACACTCTTCTCGAACTTGATCTCAGTCACTGAGACAAGCCCCGCAAGCTCCGCGCCGTCAATCAATACTTTGCGTTTCAGCGCAAGGTCGTTTCTCTGAGCCATTCAAGCCCTCCTTAGCTTCGGAGCATGATGCCCACGCCGATCTTGATTGATCCAGCGGGAGCGGGATAAGTGAAGAAGATGTCGTAGTTCCTGTTGCCCGCATTGAGGCTGGACACCGGGTTGTTGACCGCATCAGCCCTGACCTCGAAGTGGTCTGTAGGCTTGGTCGTCGAACCGTCAGCGTTGAATATCTGTCCGTAGGTCTCACCCGGCTGGACATTCCCGTTCGATCCTTGGTTCCACAGGTTGTAGAGGAACCCAAGGATGGCGGTCTTGTCGTTCAAAATCCGGTTGAGGCTGTTGGGCGTGTTCTCCGAAGTCTGGAGTCCGTTGACCACGCTGACCTTGATGTAGTTCCTCATCATCACCCCGTTGGCGAACTGGAACTCAATCGCGGTGCTTGGCGTCATCATGTTGCGGATTATGTAGCCATAGCCCGGAAGGAACTCTAGGCAATTCACGCCAGCGTTGGCGAGGTCTGTCCTGTCGCTGGGAACCGGGAACACCGTCCCCACGATCCCGACGAGTCCGACAAGCCCCATGTCCTTGGTCGCAAGGACGAAGTGGATTCCCTTCGCCGATATCGACTGGCACCAAATCCCCATCGCGTGTCCCACGAGGGGAATGTTCCGGGGAAGCGCGAGCGGTGAGAGGGAGAATGGGTCTTGCCTCTGGCCCCAGTGTCCTAGGATCACGGCATCCACCTCGCCGCCCCTCTGCCAGTTGTAGCCAATGCTCTGCAACTGAATCTTGGTCTGGCTCACAGGTACTTGGATGAGGCATATCGGGTTGTCGCCAAGCACCCTGTTCTGGGCGTAGGTCTCAAGACCCTGCTGGATCGTGAAGTCGGTCGTCTCAGCCATTGCAAGCATCCTGACCGGGAAGGCGTCAAAGGCGTGCATGGCTCGGTAATACTGCCCCAGCGTGGTTATCGCGGAACCGTCAGTCGCCGCCGTCGCCGTGCTTCCACTGGGAGGAGTCCCATCCGGGTACAGCGTGTTCAACTGCGCCGCTGGCGTCTTGTTTCCCGACAGCACCGTGGTCGAGGTCGAGTTGACCGTGACCGCGATGAAGTTCGATTGCACGAAGATCGACGGGCCGTAATGGTTGGAATCTGTGGCATTCAGCGAAAGCCAAATCTGGCCGAGGTTCGCGTCAACCTCCGCTTCCACGCCCGCGAGGTTCTTTCGGTAGGTGTGGATGCGATGGCCGGGAATGAAGAGGTAGTCGCCCGCCGTCATCATCCTCGAAGCCGTGAGGAAGGTGTCCGCGACGGTGACGATCTTGGTTCCAGCGTTGACGTTGACCACAGACGTGTAGAAGTAGGTGTTGCTGTGCGCCGTGTCAACGAAGGCCACGATGTCGCCGATCACAAGGTCAAGGACACTGTTAAGCTGGACGGTTGCCGTCGAGTTGGTGATCGTGACCGCCGCCGTGGTGAATCCTCGATATCCAGAGGGGAAGGTGGCCGTTCCCGGAACAGGAAGGCCCACTCCCGGAGTCCATGCCTCGATCCTGACACCAGTGCGGTTTCCCGGAACCCCGTACTCAGCCGTTCCCTGCCATGCTGGCTTGATCGTAAGGGGATACTGTCCCAAAGCCGCGACATCGCCCAGAGACATTGAAGCCTGAGTGTCGGTCAATGCTCCCGGCGCACCCGTGGCGCAGTTTGGAGCCGAGTAGATGTAGAGTGTCGCCGCCTGCCCGCCAAGGTTCTTGAAGAACCCGTCAACGCAATCCGGCCCGAACTGGGAGGTGTAGTCCTGCCCGCCGAATATCGTCTGGACATCGGAGGGAGAACTCACCGGGATGGCGGCATCGAAGCGCCGCGCCATCTGTCCGATCAGTCCCGCAATTGTGAAGGCCGCTGGCTGGACGGTTGATCCCTTCCTCGTGGGAAGGTTCGCCCCGTATACGCCTTGCTGTCTGAGTCCCGGCATTTATAGTACCTCCTGCACGACGAAGTATTCCTTGACAGAATTGAAGTCTGGGTGTTCCGTTATCCACGAGTCCAAGACCCTGCTTTCTCCCGGAAGGAAAATCACCTCGACGACTCCACTAATGGTGACTTCCTGCTTCCAGTTCCGCTGTAGCGTGACGAGCTTCTTTGGTGATGCCGAAGCCTGCACCGTGGGAGCGACATCTGGCGTTTCGTTCGTCCCGACATCGGGAGAATCAGTCACGCCAACCTTACTGCTTGCCATGTTCCCTCCTACGGTAGCACTGTTCCCAGTGTACCCGACTTCTGCGTGTATGTCAAAGTCTGGCCCGTCACTGGCGACAGCCATGTGCGGACATCCCTTTCCTCATGCACCTCGATCTCGACAGTGTACTGCATCTTGGGAATCATCACGATACCCTCGGGCGGCTCGATGTAGACAGCGTCCTGCGGATAGGGCATCTCGTTGTGCCGTCCGTTTATCCAGACCTTGCTTGACGCCAAGAATCCCCTCGCGCACCGGGCTATCAATGCCAGAGTCTGACTGTGCCTAGCCTCGCAGTCCACAATGATGGTGAAGGTCTGCATCCACGGCATCCTGCGGACAGACGCCGCGCCTGTCGGCCCCATTGAATCTTGAACGATGAAGGTGTCCTGAGTGTCCTGCGTGTCTTTTGTCGCCATGCCCCAGATGGTTATTCCGGGAACCGCCGCCTCTTGCTCCAAGACGCCGTACTGGACAGGTATCGCCAGCCCCACCGTCCCGCCCGCGTAGGCATAGAGCATCGAGGGGCCATCAAACAATCCAGTGAACCATATCGTTCCCGCCGCCTCATCAAACCTGTCCACTTGGTGCGTCTCGGTGTGCGTGATGTCTGTAAGCGTGACCACTGCTCCACGGTTGAGGTAGGAAAGCGAGCTTGGCGCGATGAACTTCGCTCCCGCCGCGCAAGTGAACGTCCCTATCGGAATCCCGTTTGGAGCCATCATGGAAACATAATGGTCTAGCCCAAGCTTCGCGCCTTCCATGACATCAAGGGGAAAGTCGTCCCAGACACCATAGCATCCAGATATTATCAGCCAGTCCTCGGCGTTCGTCGTCGGCTTTATCGTGATCTGGTCAACGCTGGCCCATCCGTTTATCCCGAATGTGTCAGATTCAAAGTCGAGGTTCGTTGGAAGCATGAACACATGGGAAGCGTCGAACTGCACCGTGTAAAAGAAGTCTGACGGGTCATTGGTGTTGACCCTCTTCCGTTCCCTAGACCATACCGACATGACTATCTCGGAGCATTTGGAAACATCAATCGGCCCGATGGACTTGGTGAAGGCCACCCCTGACGATCCTGCCGGGATGTGGATTATGAGCGAGTTCGACAGGTATTCAGATATGTAGTTTGGATGCGCGTTGAGCGTGAATGTAGCGCCAACAGGCCCAGACCATCCGGTCGAGACCTCCAGAGTGTCCAAGGTTACCTTCATTTGTCCCGCCTCTGCGCCCGCTTCTCGGCTTCCGAAGGCGATCCAGTTATCTCTGACGCCCAGTCACGAGCCGCGATCAATTCCATCGCCTTCTTGCTGTTGGTCTTGAGATATTTATTGATAGCACTTCGTACTTCCTTGGCAGGGTCTCTGTCCTTCAGCCTCTTGAGGATGATGTCGTGCGCGTACCTGAGCGCGGGCCTTGGCGGAATCCGTATCAGTATTCCCATGCCGAATCCGTTGGATATCGTGCATCCATACTCGTGGACGGTGAACAGGTCTTTCAGCTTGAACTTGGATGCGACAATCGAGCCATCCTTGGCTTGCACTTGGTGATATTCATCCCTCGGCTTGACGATGTACTTCTTTTTCCCTTCGTCCTTGAACACCTCAAGCATATTGGCGTAGGAGTCCTCGGCAGAGTCACCCAGCCCATACAGTGGATTCTCAGGAATGTCGAATCCCATCGCTTCCTTGCGATCCATCGTGGCTTCCTTGAGCGGCTGGAGTCCAAACTTGTTCTCTTTTATCCCGTCATGGAACTCGGAGCGCAAAGCCTGCGCCTGCCCCTTCGCCACCATTTCTATCATGTCTGTCGCCATCTTTGGGAGGTTCTTGATCCGGCGGGCTATTGCCGTGTCCTTCATGGACAGCTTCTGCCTGACCATGCTACCCACGCCTGACTCCAAACGTCACATAAAGGTATCCGTTCCCGAATGCCCCAGCCCGCGACTTCTCAGTCACCTCGTAGGCCGTCCCGTTAGACTCTCCGGGTGTCGCCATGATGTCTATGGTCATCCGCTTTGTCTCGATGTCGTCAAAGTCCAGACCATTGTCGATAAAATCCTGCATCGCGATCCATACGGTGGCTCCGCATTCCTGCCTGAGTCCAGCCTTTTCCATTTGGTACTTGTTCGGTTGGTAGTCTATCGTCGCGGCGTTCTGGATCATCGTGACCGTGTCGGTCTTCCTGTCAATGATCGAACCATAGTCGTCACGGGTGACATTGGACTCTCCGCGAATGTGGAGGATCACGGGTTGTCCATATTCCCATTCCATAGCCTGAGCGTCGAGAAGACCATTGGCGAACTCAAACTGGACTCCCGATCTTGCCACGGCTTGGCGCATGGAGGTGGATCGGACAGGTTGGTTGTTGACAGGAAGGGTCACTGTGAGTACCGCCGAAAGAGGACTCGTTCCTCCCGGCCCGCTGGAACTCACCTTGTAGTAATAGATCGTCCCCGGAGTGAGGTTGCTATCCATGAACGACAACGAAACGCCAGCATAGACTTGCTGGACATAGCTCCCACCAAGGCTCAGGTCTCGAAACAGGTTGTAGGATGTCGCCCCAGCCACTGCGGCCCATGAAACTAGAAGATTCATACTATCGCACCCATCAGCGCAGGCGCGTCAGGAAGGAGCGGTATCTCGACCTTGGGTTGGCCGAACGCTTCCGCGCTTCCAATCGCCGCCATGAAGGCTGTCACCGTCGCAGAAGGCGAACCGACCGCCTCGACGCTGGCGACGGACTGCTGGAGGATGGACGCGGCTATCGACGGAGAACCAGAGGTGAACCCGGAAGCAATCGTGGCCGCGCTGATCGAGACGGACATGGCATCCGATCCGAACGCCTCCGCTGAGGCTATCGCGCCCGCTCCGGTGATGTTCTGTGCCGCTATCGCCGAGACGGCTGGCTGGCCCACCGCTTCCGAACTTGCGACCGTTCCACCACTGACGTTGACGTTGGCCGATGGCTGTCCAAATGCTTCTAAGCTCGCGACAGTCCCGCCCGTGACCGTCCACGCGCCACCGACAGCGGTGACGGTTGGCTGGCCGAACGACTCGGCGCTCGCTATCGTCCCGCCAGTTATCGTCCCGCCGGAACCACCAGTCGCCGTCCTGTTGGAATACGTCCAGACCTCATAGGCGATCTTGTCGAGAGACGTTTGATTAGGAGGAGCGGGAGTCCCCGCGTCCAACGTGCGGCTGAAGTACGACCAGACCGCATTCGCGATGCCATCGAGGATGCTCAAGTCAACGTCCTTCCAGCCCTAGTCCACACCGCCAGCGCGATCTCATCGGGGGTCAGCGGTTTGTTAGTGAATACGTTGCTCTGGACAGTCTCTTCCATCGTGACGAACGAGCAATTGATAGAGAACCTCACATTCGATGGAGTCGCCTCGAAGTCGCGCACCATCACGATGCACATATCGTTGACTATCACGAACCCACCAGATTCTCGCTAGATACGCCACCGCCGGACTGCGAGTGCGCCCTGACCTTATACTTGGTTGTGTTGTCGTTGACATAGAATCCATAAAACCCGGTCGCGTCGGAGACGGTTGTCGCGGCGACGATGGCTATGTCGTTCTGCATACCCTGCCAGTTGACGGGAACGGAGACATAGACGAGTTGGACGGTAGCTCCAGAAACGGGGTTTCCGTTCTGGTCGAGGATGAGACCCTTGATCGTGTAAGGAGCCTGCTTCCCTCCGGAGAACTTCAGGTCGCTCGTCCAGACGCACCCCTTGAAATAGGGACCGAGGTCTTGGTCGTTTCCCTGCCCACCGAAAATCTGCCCGGGACAGCCTTGCCAGCCGTTGGGCCAGCCGATCCACGGCTCGATGGTCCACGTTCCGAAGACGAGGTCGTCGTCGCGACAGCTCTCAGGATGGACGCCTATCGTGGCGTCAAGGGAGCGGTCGCGCCTCTGCGCGGGAGCTATCGTCCGGTTCATCGCGTGATCGTGGATACGGCCGCCCATGCTAGACCACCTTCACGAACATCGGCGTCGTGTCCCTTCCGCCACAGAATGGACAGGCGACCGATTCGGCCGCCCGCCACGTCTTGCAGAGGACGTTGAACTGCCCGCAGGTCGAGCAGACCATGTGATGGATCGTCGGCCCCGCCGAGGGGCCGCGAAGCCTGTCATTGGGGTCGGCGATATCAAACATGGGTCATCGCCTGCGCGAGCATCCCGTCGCCACCGTCCATGATGTAGGCGACTCCTCCGAGGGGGAGCCATCCTTCGGCGATGAGGGTTGTTACCGCGCTGGATAGCCCCTGCGCGGTGGTTGATTCAGCGATGCAGTACTGCATGGCTATTCATCGACCACGACGTGGACATCGTAAAGGGAGACGGCCGCTATGTTCCAGAGGACCACCGATGCGCCGCCCGCGATGATGAGTCCTCGAGGGAAGGTGGCTATGACACCCGCCCCTATCGCGCCAGCGATGTTGAAGCGTCGGAAGAACTGCACTGGCACGGTGGGAGGAGTTCCCCATGCGAGCGCCGTGGTCGAGGCTCCGGTTGCGTCATTCGGGTCTTCCGCAAGGACGTTGAGCGGAGAGGTGGGCGTGACGCCGATTGCCTGTGGACGACCAAGACCGATCGGACTCTGGGTGGCGGCATTGAGCCAGATGCCGATCTCCATGAGCCTGACGCGAGCGGAGGCTGGGCCACGAAGCTCGAAGCTCGCGGCGGTGGTGGTGGCGATACCAGTCCTGTTAGCGATGGAATAAATAGCCATTGCGATGTCCTCCTTAGAGCTTGAATATCTTGGAAGCGCCGTTGTCCCACACGATGTTCACGGTCTGCCCCGCGCTGGGGGTGAACGGAAGTCCCGATGTCGGCGTATCGATATAGGCGATGAGCCTCGCCGTTGCGTCCGATCCCGTGTGCTGGAATATGGCAAGCGCCTTCGACGCCGTGGCGGCAGTGGCGACGAGTGAGGTGTCGGCGGCGTCAGCAACGCCATCCGTAACCGTCTTCGCCGTGAGCGCGGCAGACCTACCATTGTCCACGGAGGTGATGCTCGACATGAACTGGTGGTCCGCAGAGAAGGAGTAGGACGACAGGACGAGGCACACGCGGATGTCGCCAGTGTCCCAATCTATGGTGCCATCCAAGAAGCCTTCCCGGCCTTTGTCGTAAAGGACATTCGCCATCTCGTTCTCCTATAGGTTCAAGCCCCACCCATTGTCATATAGTTTCGCAAGAGCGAAAGACCTTCCTTGGCAAGCGTCTTCCTCTCGTGAGTCCACTTCCCGGATGATCCAAACGAACGGGAATATCCCTGCCCGGAAAGATCGCCGCCGCCAGTCTTTGAGCCGACATGGGCGAGTGCCTGCTCCGCGCACAGGCAACAGATGGCTTCCTTCACGTCGTCCGGCATGGTTGAGTAGCCGTAAGTGTAGACAACCACCACATTCCTGCTTCCCTTGTAGAAGATGGGGATGTAGGTTGACTCGTTGAAGTTCGCCTTCGCCTTCAGTATCCCCTCGTCCGCTATCACTTGGATCGCGCTCGGAGTCAGATAGTAAAGGTTGGAGTCAACATTCGTGTAGTGGATGTTTATCAAGCTGACGATTGGCCTGCGCCTCAGAATCATCAAGCTCGATCCGGTTCCATCATAATACTCTGTCGCCTGCTTTATGCCGTCAAAGCTCTGCCTTGTGTGCGCGTTGACCCACGGCATGACATAGTTGTCCCTTATGCCCGCCAGCCACTTGTCTGAAACGACAGAATAGTAGACGAAGCTCAAGGGAGTGTTCACGCCCTCGAGGGTGGTTGGCGTGTCAAGGACAAGGACTCCGTTCACCGGATCAGACGTGGTGATCGACAGAACCCTTGTCCCTGCCGCTATCCCGTTCCCAGCGCAGAACATATAGGCTTGAAGGCCAAGCGTGTTGATCCCAGTGATCATGGATGCGCCATTCGTCCATGAGCCTACGGCGGAGATTGTCCCTTGAAGGTCGAGTCCATAGTCCTCAAGCCTATCCCGTATCTCAGCAGGCGAAGGCACGCCCAGCGTCATGTGGATGCCTCTTCGTATCCTTCAAACTCGATGTTCGCGTTTCCAGAGGCCAGAGTCAGCGTCACGAGATACTTTGTGCTAGGGAGGAGATTGTACTCGATCCCTACCCGTATTCCGGGGACAGTGGGCGCGTTCGCCACAACGTTGTGGACAGGAAGCACCACGCCACCCGCGACACCAGTCGGAGTCTTGGATATCGTGGACACGGGAATCCTCTTGGATGGATTCTCTATCCTGTTGAATGCTGTCCACCCAATCGCCGAACCATCAGTCGCCGTCACTCCCTCGGTCAGCCTGAGCGTCCCGATGGTGGTGAAGATGGCCCGCATGGAGAGATGCAGAGGCACGGCTCCGACAGTGATGAGGTACACCACCGAAGTGACCGTCGTGTTGGCATCCGAAGCGAAGGCCACCTTTGCCGCATGGACAAGGTGATGCCCATACTCGATGTCGGCGTTTCCGCCATGCGAGTCAATCCTCATTTACAGCCTCCGACAGACGAGCGTGACAGTCCTTGCCGCCGCAGTCGCCCCGCCAGAGTCGAGGGAGTTGCATTTCGCCGCCGCATACCCCACAGGATCACTCTTGGGATAGAACTTGTTGTAGGTCTTGATGACCTGAGCGGGCCTCGTCACCACGTTGCTAGCGGCGGAGATGATCGCGTCAGTGAATGCGTTCGTGCCATTCCTGAGAGCGACCGCGCTTGACGCGACAGCGGACTCAGTCCTCACCGTCGCGTCTATGACCTCGAAATCGAACACCAGATCGGGATCGGCGTCGAGGCCGACATTGGTGACGACAGCGGTGGCACCAGCGGCCTGCACTATCTGAAGGTAGAACAGTCCATAGTCCGTTGTTTCCTTGATGCGCGAACCCAGCCCCACATTCTGGTTCTGAGGCTCCGCACTGTTGAGAACCGCCTGCTCGGCGGCGCTAAGTTTCCTCATTTCTGGCTCTCCTTGAACCGACGAAGCTCAGTCTCCCATCGCGGTTCGACTGGCACGACGACCCTCATGTTCTCCCACGCCCATCCTGACAAGACCAGCGCATCCCGCTGTTTCTCGTCTCGGACAACCGCGAAGCCGCCCTCAATCCTCACCCTCTCGCCAAGAACCTCGATCACCGTCTCTATCGGCGAGTCGGGCGTGGCGTCTGGATGCCGCAGGATGAATGGCTCCATCCACTCCTGCGACTTTTTCCTCGCAGGATGATGTTCCTTTGGCTCCGTTGGCTTCTCAGCCTTCGGAGCCATCTCTGGCCCGTGAGTCTCCCCACGGGCCAGTTTTTTGACCTCGGATTCCTTCGAGGTCGAGACAGGCATCTTAGGACACCCTCAATCCTCGGATCATGCAACTCGTGGCTTCCCACGAATCGATGAGAGTCAGGTAACTCTTGATCATGAAGGGGAGGTTGTCGTCGGTCTTGGCGAGAGGCTCCATCGTGACAAGCCCGTTGAACCTTGACCCTGCGGCGTTGGTGTACGCCACCTTGCCAAGACCTTGAATCTCGTCCAAGTCCCAGAAGAAGACGTTCTCCGGGGGTATGCCCGCGTAGGCCACAAGAGGAACGTCCAACTGCATCCCAGTGGGGACAGAGGCCGTGACCGTGGTCAGCGCGGCAGGGGCCGAGATCGTGGGGTTGGCGACAGTCGGGTCAGTCGAGAAGGTCACCGTGGTAGTGCGGGTTCCCGGAGTTCCGACAGAGTCATACTGGTTGGCCGGGAGGATGCACTTGAGGATTTCCAGACCGCTCGCGGCGGCGAAGGAAGCTCCCTTCGATGCATAAATCTTGTAGAAGAAGGCGGATGGAACATCAGCCCACGCGAGCGTGATCGTCGATGTCGCGCCAGTGGTCTGAATCTGTCCGGTTCCCGCTTCGACCGTAGCCAGAGACTCCCCGCCCCAGTCCACATAGGAGACAACGAACTGGTAGTACGACGCGGGAACCGTTCCGCCCGTGGCCGCCGTTGCCGCCTGAGTCTGCGCCGCCATCGTGGTCGTGGGCCTGCACTGGGTCGAAGAGATGATCGGGATGTCACGATAGGCAGACAGGCGCCAGCCACCGGGAATCTCGACCTCGGACATTCCGCCCGCACCCAAGCCCTGATTGAGCCTGACGTTGGTGAGAAGGCGGGAGACCTTGGAGAGCATCTGGGGAGACATGATCATGGCACGACGGTGAGCGCCGCCCTGACGCACCAAGTTGGCATCGATCATGTTGTCGAGGAAGGAAAGGTCGGTGGGAACCACGCCTTGATACGCGCTGTTGACGCGGTTCGTGGCGATGAGGGTGTCGAGACCGGGGAAGCTGAAGCCGTCCGCGTTGTCGTTGCCGTACAGCAGGAGCGTCACGAGATCGTAGACATGGGCTTGGATGTGGTTCTCCATCTCGATTGCGGCGGCGTCCAGATAGTTCTTGGAAGCGTCCTGCAAGAAGTTGGTCACCGCGCCCTTGCGACGAAGCACCTTGAGGATGCGTCCCGTGCGCTGGTAGGTCGAGCGGTTGGTGGGCGTCACGCCCGCTTCGCCGATCATTCCACCCGGAGAGGGGAGAGCGGTCAGTCGGTTGAACTCGTGGTACTTCTGGGGATCGAACTGCGCCGAGATCAGCGCGATCTCAGGCGCGAGCCTGACAATCGTGTTGGTGATCAGCTTTTCGAGGTGCTGAGGGATGAGCCCCTCACCAACGTTGGTGGCCGATGTGAGGAGGGCCTTCTGGACAAGGGACTTCACAGCCCCACGTTCATAGCCGTAATTCGGGTTCTGGAATCCCGCGTATGCGCCCATTTATTTGCTCCTGTTTCGGGTGATGCCCCACTGGGAGCCAGCGTCGTCGCCGAACATTCCCAGAAAGTCACCCACACTCTTGTGGACATTGGTTCTCCCGACTACCGCCGGAGGGCCTTCCCTGACCTCTGCACCGTTGTCGATCCCAAGGATTGACTTCAGAACGGAGACGGCATCCTGCTGTCCATAGCCAGCCTGCGGCGCAGGGCTTCTGCGGACATCGGCGCTCTTCGCTACCGAAGACTCCCCAAGGATTTCCTTGGTGACGCCCATGCCTTCCAGAACCTCATTGAGCATCGCTCCCTGAGACTGGACAGCCTTGGCGATTGTCTCTATGGCCCGGAGAACGTCGTTCCCCTGAGTCCTGCTCTTCTTGACTGTCTTGAGTCCGAGGGCCTTGGAAATGGTGTCGATGGACTTGGTGATATCGTCGATCTGCTCGGAGTCGTCCTCCGGGATTCCATCCTCAAGCCTGCCCTCAGCGTCGTCGGTGGCTTCGCTACCTTCGTCTTCGGATGCTTGGATGCTCTTGTAGAGGGCGCGGATAGCCGCCTTGGCCGCGAACTTCTTCTGCTCTTCGGGATCAGCGGTCTTGGAAGAGCCGTCTTCCGATTTCTGGGTGGCTACCTTCATCTTCTTCTCCTCTTCGTTTGGATTCTTCTGCGGAACGGGAGCGGCCTGCGCGGGAGGTGCCTGCGCGGGAGGGGGAGGGGGAGCCTGCTCTTGATCCTGAGCCTCCGCCTTCGCTCCAAGGCTGTTGTCAACAGGCTGGGGTGCGGGAGGGGCGGGAGGGGCCGATGGGGCCTGTCCCATTCCCGGTTCCGGTGCGGAAGACTGTCCCTTCAATTCGCCGAGAAGGCTTTCGATGTTGGCGATGAGCGCCTGCTCCTCGGGACTACTCTTGGCAACCCTATTTTCCATAGGTCTCTCCTTGGTTCTGGCTCTTTTTTACGGATACCAGAATCCTAAGTCCTGCCTCAAGTTGCCTGAGTGCAACGCGCTCAGAAGTCATACTTTTGGCTAGATACACTCCACCGGATGGGGCTTCGCCCTCTTCGGGTTCGTACATCTCCGGGTGGTCAAGAATCTCCTTGACCGACAGATCGGAATATTCCGCGAACAGGTCTTCAAGGGATTGTGTTCGTGCCTGCGCTGGCATTCCCATGATCCGCCTGACCTCTTCGTCCAGCGCATTCTGCAACGCATAATGCCGCCGGAAATACTGATCCCGCACGTCGTCGGATTCGATCTTCTCGCTGAGTGTCTGCTCCAGACCTCGGCGAAGCTCAAGCGACAAAGGCTTGCCGAGTGCCTTCATTACCGCATGGGCTATGGACGATCTATAGGCGGGACGATTGACAAGCACAACCCCATCGAGGATCACTTGGTTCATCACCCGCTTTCCAGAACTGTCAACCTGTAGAATGCCACCTTCGGGAACCTCGCCCTCGATGGAGAACCCCTTCATCTTCGCCGCCTCATAAGGAGGCATACCATTGACCTGTCGCCAGACCTTGTCGGCCTTCTCTATCGTCATCGGGCCGATGCCGTCAGCCTCGTCGTAAAGCCGGAACTCCGCGTGCCAGTCCCCAGCCCCGTCTATGGACGATCCGGTGAGCCTGCCAATGTCGTCAATGAAATTGACTCCATGCAAGCCCTCGTAAAGGAGAATCTCGCCCGAAGTCGCCTGTGCGTGGAATGATTTTATGCAATCCTCGGTCATCCGCTCGCCGTGACCATCCACCATGATCCCGCTGGTCACGCCTTGAAGGTATCGGCGCTTGCCTCCGCCCTCGGCCTTCTCCACAGCGTAAACTGAGGAACCACCACCAGCGGGAGGATGGAAGTCAAACCTTACTCGGCGTATTTCATCCATATTCGCTCCTATTGTAGGCCCGCACTACACATACGTCAAGTATTGACTTCAGCCGGAATGATTTCTGTCAAATAGTCGCACTCGCAATGGCAATTCGCCACTTCCTCGATGGGAGCGGCTGGGTCATGGGGATGCAACATCTTGATCCTGTGCGTTATCTTCCCCTTGGAACTGTAGACCGGGACATTGAAGGAATGGTCGAAGCTCACCGTCTCACCGTGCATATAGGCGTGTCCGGGGCGTGGATTCTGTGACAATGTCGGATGATGAATCCACCTTTTCTTGACAATGACCTTTCCCGGATTGGCCTGCATGAGCTTCGAGACATAGGATTGCTTTGCGTCAGATACCACTGCCCTGACTTCTGTTTCCGCGATTGTGCGGATGTTTGGAGGCATCTGGCTCCCTTCCGCCCTGCAATAGCTACGAAATGTCTTCGTTATGGCACGCTCAAACCTGTCCACGAGGGCCGGGTCTATTCGCCCGCGATGCTCCATGCGCGTCCCTTGTGTCCCCAGATGCTCGACAAGCGTGTCCCGGAGGTCGTCGGTCAGCCTCTGGCGCAAGCCTTCCGATATCAACTCCCCGCTTTCCTTGGCCTTCCGTATCGCCACCCCACCCATGACTCCATGCTCATGGAGGTCTGGGAGCTTTATCTGCCTAGCCGTTGTCTTCCCCATGCGCCGGAACTGATCCCGGTAATACCCATCGCTTACCGTGTCCACAGCAGTTTTTAGCTTCTCGTGCGTCTTGGCAATGATGAAGGACATGAGGTCAAGCCTCGGAATCTTCTTGATGTCTTGGTCTGGGAATTGCCTCTGCATCCATTTCAGATGGTAGGAGTCCATTTAATCCTCGTCCCTTTTCTCCACTCCAAACACGCCCATAGCCTTGCTGACCGCGAGGCTGGCAAGCATCAGTGCGGCCTTCTTTATATCGCCTGTTGGAACCTCCTCCTCTTCTTCGTCACCATGAAGGTCTACCTCTTTCCCGCCTTTCTTGCGATCTATTTGTCCCTTGGCGTATCTTTCGAGGGCGTCTGCTCTTTTTTTGAGGTATCCCCGGAAAGCATCTTGATCAATCTTGACTGTTTCTGGAACTTGCGCAACGCTTCGGCTTGCATTTCCTCCGCGAGTTCCTGCGTTTCCTGTTTCAACCTTTGAGAGTTCATCTACCTTCTCCTTGTACCCGGCTTCGCCGAGCAATTGTGCATATAGTCCCTGAGAGAACAGCTTGCCGAAGTCAACTACGTCGTTTATGTCCTCGTGCTTGACATCCCCGGAATCAAGGATGGAATTGATGTCGCGGTTGTCCTTCTCCTTCCCTTTGACCTCGCGCATCTCCACAAGGTGCTTCGTCCATGACCACACGCATTCTTGAATCTCGGCGGGAGTCCACTCCTCGCCAGTCATCTCTGTCGCCTTTTCCGCCGCCGCCCGAATGTGTGCGCTGAAAGCCTTGTATCCCGGCCCCTTCCCGCTCTCATTCGTCGAGCCACTAAAAAGCGCCTGCTTCACCTCGCCATAGTGGGCCATCCATGTGTCGTTCGTTGACTCCATCATGTTTCCCCACAGGTTTTCCTTGAACGAGTTCACCTTCGGGCCTGACAGCTTCAATTCATTCGGATTGTCTATGGTCAACGCCCTCGTCGCGTTGTTTGTCCACGACTTCATCTTCTCGGCGCTCGCCTTCCCTAGAGACTTGAGCAACACCGCCTTGAGTCCCACCTCATCTGTCGGCCTGTCCGCCGCTATCCAATTCTTCCATGTCGTAAGCGCGTTCGTCGTGTTGGTCTGAACCGAGCATTGCGGCGACAGTGACGCCAGAAGTCCGACAAACCTCGGAGCGTCAGCCCCGAATATGTGGTTGATCGCCTTGGTGGATTCCCTGTACCATCCCTTCTTCGCCGCTCCAGATATCGCCACTGCGGCGGTCTCTTCCTCAAGTGGCATATTCGAGAACGTGTCATACATCGATTTCGCTGTTCTCGCTGTCATGCCCTCTTGCTCCGATGGAGTCAAGAATGGCATGAACTCGTTCGCGGACTTCGGCAATGCCTCCGACTTGCTCCTCTTGCTCTTTGTCTTTGCCGCTTCCGACTTCTCGTGGATATCCGCCGCAGACCCTTCCCTCGGCGGGAGGTCGATCCAGTCGTCCGCAGTTGGGCCTGTCTTCTGGTGCCTTGACCCATCGGCCCACTCGCTTATGTGTCCCTGAGCGAAAGCCTTCTCCACCCCAAACAATCCCATAGCCTTCATTACCGCGAGGGATGCAACAGCAAGAGCCGCCTTCTCTAGTTTTTCGTCCGGCTCGTCCTCCTCATCGTCCGGTTTCCACGGGTCGTCGTCGCAATATGCCACCCTGACATATCCGTACTTCTCGACACACGATGAATCTAAGTGGATTGCGTCCTTGTAGGGACGGCGCTTGATCTTGTCTCCAGTCTTCACGACCCAGTCATCCCCATCCCGATAGAGTACCGAATACGGGGAACGAGCTATTTCCTGCGGCATTTAGACCTCCACCTCTTCTCCTGTACTCCTGACGTGAACCTTAATTCCATGCTTGATTCCATTCTTTTTCCCCTTCGCGAGCAATTTTTCAGCTTGGTCATAATCGTCAACATATATTGACTCTACGTCCTCGGCCATTGCCCCGCCCCACATCTGGGTCTCGATATATCCCGCAGTCCTCACATCATTGTGTATGAATGCATGCATCTTTCTTATGATGTCAGCCCGGTGAGACATATCACACCTGTCCATCGATGCGAGCAATCCGATACCAGTCATTGCATGAATGTCAGTATGGTCGCCGAGGCTGTCTTCCTCGCAAATCGTCGTCCTGTCCTTTACCCGATCCTTAAACACCACATGACAATCACCATACTGGACGGTCTGGCATATCCCATTTTCGGGATCAACCCCATCGGGAATGATGAATCCGTAGACTGGACGCTCCTCTTCTTCCCAATCAGAAACTCCCGATAGCTTGTTCTCGACGGTCACCCTTCTACTGGGTGTGTATGCCCCACTGCTCTTCGATGTCTTGAACTGGTTCAAGAACCTCCGATCCCCGTCGAAGAGAACCTTCTTCAATGTCTCAAAATGGGTAGCTCTCACCATCCTTGCGCTTTCAAGCATCTCGGCGTAGGCGTCGAACATCCTCAACTTTTCTTTTTTGGTCAGGCTCCCGACATCTTCGCTACTTGAGAATGAACTACCAACTGATGCGAACATCCCTAAGAAGGCGTCATGTTTCTCTTTCTTTGAAACCCCGTCGAAATACTCCTCACCTGACCTGACTGAGGTGAACGCACGGCTTACCTTCTCGGGAAGTGCGTTGCTCCACCCAGTCCTCACAAGTTGTTCCGGCGTGTAATACGCCCCACGCTTATGCTTCTTGGTGGCATCAGCAAGAACTCCCGCCTTCTTTGTTCTGGCGTGTTTCTCTTTGGCGTCTATAGAAGCTTCGCGCTTCTTATTGCTTCTCTCCCAGTCTCCGGGAGCCAATGTCTTCCTGCCCATGTCGTCCCTAGGCAGTATTTTGAAGGTGCCGTTTCCATCGTAATCCCATCCCTCTGGGGGAGAACCGTAATATCTGAAGTGATCTTCCGCCTCATCGTAAGTCTGAGGCTCGGGAGTGTCGTCATTCTCCTCAAGAACCTCATAATAACCCGAATTGACGTGATATCCCCTCGGAGCCTTTCCGGTCGCTTTGTATATCTCTGATACCCTGCGATAGTCGTAGACGATCTTTTTGGGATCGTCCGAAGGGTACGTGATAGGGATATGACCTTTTATTCCATCCCATGTCGATTCCTTGATATATCCGGTGCTTTTCACCATTTTGTCGCTAGCGCGATCAAACTCGTATCCTTCGGGCAAGAACCCTGTCTTGTCGTAGTGCTTCCTCGCGTCTTCCTTTGTGAGACTACTTCCGGGTTTCTTCTCTTCCTCCGGCGACTTAGGACTATCTGTCTCCAAATAAATGCGGCGCATCCCGTCTTTGCCTTTTTCCCACCACGTCCCATCTTGGTGCTGAACCTTCTTGCCTAGCTCGTAAGCCTTGCCCTTTTCCACTCCAAACACGCCCATAGCCTTGCTGACCGCCAAGCTGGCAATCGATATCGCGGCCTTCTCTATCGAGTGTTCCTTCAGCACCTTGTCCCGGATTTCAACAGCCTTGTCCCAGTCATCGACAAGTGGAACCGAGTCCGGCTCACGATAGACCTTGTTCCCCGTGAAGGCGAACAGGTAATAGTCGGGCTTGCCGTTGTTGTAGTCCGCGAACACCTGTTTGTTGTCCATCTGCTTCTCGGAGAACTTCCCCTCTTTCCGGGCGGGAGCCATGTATTCGTCCCAAGTGTCCTGACTCCACGGAAGTCTGGCGCACATCTCCAGCCCGAACCGGGCGTAATACTCAGGAAGGAAGGTTCCATAGCAATCGCCCGTCCTCCCTCCCTGCTCGATCATGCTCTGCATCATGTAGGGAAAGTTCGGCTTCTCTCCGGGTTTCGGATTGGAGCAGGCACTGACCATGTCTATCCCGTCGAGCGCAACAACAGCGGTCGAGTCCTCGGAAACGAACAATCTCATTCCCTTGAAGTCGTCAACACTCTTGAGCGTCACCTGTGGGCCTGCGGGATTGTCCAGCCTGAGCCTTTCAAGCGTGTCGTGGTAATACCCAGCCCCATGCTTCGGATCAAGCTCGAAATGGCAGTTTCCGTTGTCGTGGTGGTATATCGCCGAGACAGCCTTCAACTCAATCCCTCGGGAATTGGCGAACTCGTGCGCCCTCTTTAGATCATCCCCTGTTCCCTCGCCTGCCGCAAGATCGACTCGGGTGGAAGGCCAGTGCGTTTGCTTGCCGCCTTTACCCACTCCGCTCCCGCTTCCTCCACCAGAAGATTCTGGAGATACTTGTCCTCCGCCTTCCGCTCCTCGGGCGTCATCTTCCTTGCCATTGCCTGCCTCCTCGCCCTTCTTGGGCCACTTCCCGTGGGATTTCACATGGACACCATCCGCCCATTCGTGTTCCGTTCCATCGGGCGCTCCGCCCAGCTTTCTCACCGACACCAAGGCAGTCAGTGATTTTTGTATCAAGTACAGCGACGCAAGGCGGGAGTCGCTCATGCCAGACCCCACGCCATCTTCTCTGCTCCCTCAACCATCAGCAGGGTGGCCTCGTCCACAGCTTCCCACTTCGCGCAGTGGTGTCCGGGGTTTGTCTCCATGTGCCGCTCGCGCCCCTTTGTCCTGCAATGGCAAAATCCCCGGTGGGCCGGGGATACCTTCCAACTGAGGCAATACTCACACGTCCGATATTCCATCACCGTCTCCTGCGACACCGGACATGAACTGCTCCGATGTAGCCTCGTGCATGAATTGCTCTGTCGTCCAGCCTTCCTTGCCGGCCTTCTCAAGCAGGGACAGGACATCGTCCTGCAACACCATGAAGAACGCGATCAAGTTGTACCCAAGAGACCTTTCCGCCTTCACAAGGTCATCCTCGGGAACCTTGGCCCCTTTTATGAGGTCACTCATCCCGCTGGCTGTCCAACCGTCTTCATGTTGAATGGGTTGGCACCGCTCCCGTCCGGCTGTGTCGCCTGCGCGTCTGGGAGACTGTCCCCTTCCGGCCCTATAGGCTCACGCCCGCTCTCAAGCCGTATCTCATTGACGGTGTAGGTTCCCGATTGCTTCTTGATCGTCTCAAGCTGGACTTGCTCCTCGTCGGACATCCCACTCTTGAACTCGAACAGATACCCTGAGCCATACCTGAGCGGGAGAATCTCCCGATTGAGCTTGTTCTCGATCATCTTCACTATCGGGGATATGCCCTTCTCCTTCTCTATCCTCGCCTGCGCGTCCGAGGTCGAGCGCCCGGAAGTCTCCTCGGAGCCAGTAAGGTTGATCTCCATGTTGGACATATTGTAGACGAACGCCACGGTCTCGCGGATCATCCTCTGCCTCTCGATCTGCGAAGCGTAGGTCTCTGAGCGGGACAAGTCGAGGATGGCTGGCGTGCCATACCCTGACAGCACCCGTATCGCATCCTTGCGCGGCTCATTGAGAAGCGACTCTATCTTGCTTTGCTCCGCTTGGTTGAGCGGGGTGGTGAACGCTTCGTCGCCTGTGAGATCGCCGAATGGAGCGTTTTCTCCGAATAGCGCGATCTTCTGCGGAGGGACAGTGCCGTCAGCCATCTCAGCCGATCTCTGGTCAAACAGCAACGTCTCAGCCACCTTGTTAACCAAAGCTTCAAGCGGGACAAGCCCATATGACACTCCAGAGTTCGGCATATAGGTCGAGAACGCTATCTCGTCCTGCCAATATATCTTCGCGTCCATTCCCGGCATCGCCTGCACGAATCCCCTAGACGCGCTCACGAACCTGTTCTTCAATGGCTGAACCGATCCACCGGGGAGATGATATAGGTTCTCAAGACGCTCTCCCACCGTTTCCTTGTATATCGCATCCGATCCATGCACCATGAGGTCGAACACCCACTTCTTGAGGAAGTCCTCGAAGTCATCCTCAGTGTTCGGTTCATGGAGCCAATCCTTTATCTCCTGCGATGCGTCGTCATTCTTGTTCTGCAACCGCTTTCGCCAGCGGAGCATTGCCCCGTCGAAGTTTGACAGGTCTGGCAACACGTCCGGGAGAACCCTTGTGATCTCCTGCACCATCCTGCCCCGGATGACAAGCTCGCGGATTCCCCTTCCCGCGTATTCCATATACACCTGTTTCTGCATCTTGAGGTTGGCTACGATGCGGTCTTCCTCCCTGCTTTCGCGCTTGATGTCCCACTCCAGACCGGATATCCTGTTCGACCTTCCCGATATGACGCCAAACACGGAGTCGCACCGTTGCGCCAGCGCCAGCCTGTCGTAGATGGAAAGCCCAAACAGCGGAACCTCGACCGATCCGGTGAGTATCTTGCCTTCCCTGTCTATGCCTGCCACACCGACAAGCTCGGAGGTGGTGTAGACGTTTACTCCGCGCTTCTTTAGCTGTGCCTTGGCTTCATTGACACCGGACGTGGACAACAACGATTCAGTCGTGACTGCTAGCATCTTTAGCTCCTCAATGGGCCAGTGTCGCTATGCGCCCAGCCATGAGCATATAGGTCGTGGCAAGGAAGTAATGGTCAGGCTTTGCGCCTTCAACCCAAGTATAGCTTCCTTCCCCGTTTTTCGCATCTGGGTCAAACACACGTGTGGGAGCCATTAGTTGCTTGTAGTATTCCGGTACACTCTTGATGTTCCGAGGCAGTTTTATCGCTTCCATGATGAATCCAGCCTTCACGTTGTCCATCGCGCTGGTACGGTCTACAGAGACCACATGATCCCCAATTGTGTCTGATATGCCCTGTCGGAACAGGCTCACGAATCCACCTTTGGACTTGTGGGCGATCATTTTCGATATCCTCATCTCAGGGAGCGCATCTATGACGTATATCTTGGCCTTATACTTCCTGAGAATATCAAGAACCTCTTCTGGGTTCCGCACCGTCCGTACATCGATAATCCGATATCCGGGAGTTCCCCAGACCATGTGTCCAACGACAACGTGGAACTCCGCGCCCACGTCGATGCCGACAACACAAATGCCCCCTTCCGGTCTATGCCCCAGTGGATGATCACCGATGCACGCATCCATATCGTCTGATCCAATTCTCGCCCCCTTGGAATCAAACGCCACGCCTAGATCGGCATTGTAGAACCGTTGCATCGCAGAATCATTCTTCTCCCCGTCCTCAAATCTCCTTACAATATCGCCAAGACTAACATTTGCGGAGAACAGCTTAGACACTTGATACCCGTGATGGGGATGATCTGTCGGCCCGTGCGCCTGCCATCTCCCCATGCCTCTCCTGTCTAGGGGCTTGCCGCAGTCGCAAATGAGTCGGATGTCTCGCTCGCTTCCCTTTTCCCATTCCCTGTCAACGATCACATATTCGTCCTCGGATTCCTCGCGAACGACGTGCTTGAAAAAGTCCGGCTCGACAAACTGGCCGCAGTGACCGCACCATATCGCCCAGTGATACTGCGTGGAGTCGGAATACTCGATGTCTATCCCCGATCCAGTGAATGTAGGATTGGATACCTTGTACTGGCGTCTGTCCTCGGATTCAGCCGCAGATAGACGTTCCCATGCCATGATGAGATTCGATGAGTCACACCTGTCCATCTCATCAATGATCAATACGTCTGCCGCAAACTCCGTGAACGCGGCGGGAGTGTTTGATCCCACCAGAGCTACAGTACCATCGCCCAGTTGCTTCATAGAAACTGAGCTTGCGGCCTTCTTCAGCATCTGGTCGTGCGTCCTCATGGAAGCGTAAAGTGGAGTATATGACAGAGTCTTATCGAACCTCTCACGCACGAATCGACCAACTAGATTGAATGTCGGCAAAACATAGAACACATTGCGTCCATTCCCCGCCCACCCGATAGCCTCCGCCAGTAACCACTCAGACACCCCACACTGAGTGCTTTTCATCACCGTGATATAGGGAGAGGTATCGGCGTATAGTTCCTTCTGGAATGGGTTGGACTCAAAGTCAAGCAGTTTCCCTCGATGCGTCCTGTGTCCCGACATGGCGTTAAACCATGCAGGGTTGGTTCTTTTAATCGCTGAAGCAAGCCTAGCCCTGTCCATCCCCATCAGTGGTCGGGCCGCCTCTTCGGTCATTTTCCCTTCTTGCCCATGATTGAGTCCACTTTCTGGTTGGGAAAGAACAGTTCAAGGTTCCTCGCAAGAATCTCGGTAGACTCCCTGTCAAGGTCTAGGATGTCCTCTGGTGCGTCCTGCTTTTCTGGGCTTGCTCCAGAAAACTCGTTTACTCCCACGAAGTCGCGCCTTGCCCATCGCTCAGGATGCCTTCGTTCTAGCCTCCACGCTGATGCCGTCCAAGCCCCGGATGCTGATGCGGCACCTATCCTTGCCAAGTCCATACTCTCCGCTAGCCCTACTGCTTTTTGTAGGGAGTCGGAAAAATCGGCGTATGGTTGCTCGCCAGACGCCCCTTTGCGAAGCCAATTGTATAATGTGTCCTTGTGTATTCCGACTGCGGCTGACGCTGTCTCTATGTAATTCCCGTTCTGGACAAGCGTTATGATCTTGTCGGAGACTTCCTTGCTGAACTTGAGTGGCGCTCCCCTCTTTGCTGTGGCACCACCCTTTCCCCTTGTTCTCCTTATGCGTGTTCCAGAAGCGTCTGTATCCAGCGGTTTGCTTTCCTTTTTGGTGTTACTCATGCTACTTCTTTGCCTTTATTGGCTTTTTTATGTTCGATTTCGGTCTTCTTGGTGGCTTCTCCCCTGACAGCGGAAATGAACTCCAACGCTCCGAAGAACTTGTTGACCTCTAGTCCGTTCGCCTCAAGAGTCACTGATCTTTCAGAGGCATTCTTGAAGACCAGCACTATGTAGAAGTTGTCCATCTCTGCTTCCGTGCGCTTGCTCAGTTGGTGGTAGACTTCGTTGAGCCTTTCGGATTCAACTATCCCCTCTTCCATCTTCTCTACAGTCTTTTCTATGATGGGCTTGCCGAATATCCTCAATTGTTCTGTTTCAGTGAACCCGGTCTCGATGTCTCCACCAAGCTCACGCATCACAGCTTCCAACTTTTCGAGGTCGAAATCTCCCTGAGCTTGATAGTTGTTCAAAAATACGTTCTGCTTTTTCTCATCAGTATCGGTCAGGTCTACTTGAACCACTGTAAGCTCATAGTCGGGTTTGCCCTCTATGGAGTCAATGATGCTGATCCTTTGGTGTCCAGAAACCAGATTGCCCGTGCGCTTGTTCCACACCAGACCACCCATGAGACCAACCCGCTCCAGATTGTGCCGGAGCTTCTTTCTGGCCTGTTCCGTAATGGAACGGGGATTGTATGGTGCATTTTTTATCTGCTCTCTCTTGATGACCACGCTGGGCCATTTGTCCACTGACGCTTTAGCCATTATACAAGCCTCAACTTTCTGACAATGTCATAGTGGTCATATTTGTAGACTATCGCCCTTACGAACGGAAAAAAACGCTCAATCCTGTCCAAGTCCTGCGGGTAATTGTTTTGCATGAAAAGCACTGAGGCATCATCAACTCCAACTCCCCTGACTCCCTTGTAATAAAGGGCGGGAATGTCTATTTGATTGGCCTTTAGGTATGCAAAGATTTCGGTCGTCTTCCATCCATATATTGGATACACCGATCCACCATAGGATCGGTTCAGATCGATTGACCTAGCCACGATCATGGAGTCAATCTTCTTAACGCCAAGGATCATGGTTGTTATCTTGGTTTCCGTTGCCACAGTCTCGAATATCTTTTTTCTAGTCACTATCGGAATCTCTTCTTTGTTGTATTGATCCCATCCATAACAACCATACTTGTATGCGCGAAAAAAATGCTCGGAGAAAATCTGCTTGACCTCCTTCAGACCGAACCTCTTGATGGGATAGTCCAGCAAGTCTTTCACGATGTCCAGACCGGGGATAAAGTTCATGTGAAAAGGAACTATATTCTTTTTGCCATACACCTTCAATGCAAGGTCTAGGACAACCAGCGAATCCTTGCCACCGGATAGTCCTAGGGTGGCGCGTGGCTCCATTGCTCTGCGCTCCTCCAGCATACCCAGTGCATCCTCAACGTGTCTCGACAACTGCCCCCCCCCCCAAAAAAAACAAAACGTCTAGCCCGAACACAATCCAAAACGGGCTAGACGTTTTGTTTAACTAGTGCGGACCACCCGAGCCTGATGCTACGCCTTCTGATCCCTTATTTTTTTTTGTCTTGGTCGTCACGGGAGCCTTCTTGGTCTTAACGGGAGTCTTCTTGGTCTTAATCTTGATGGAACCTTTTTCCTCTGCCCTGCTTTTTGCCCTCTGAGCGCGAACCCCTTCCCACGTTTTTGGTTTTCCTTTCGGAACCCCGAAAGGCAGGGGAGTACCCTTTTTAGCCATGAACTTCTCCTTGGCTTTTTGTTTGCCTCTATCAACCGGGTGCCACCCATTCCTTGATCTCTATACCCAGATGCCTCTTGACATACTGGCTCAATAGCACTCTATGACATTTACTCTCATCGCGCAAGGTCTCGTAACACAGAAAGGCATAATCCTCTCCATCGGCCTCGTAATGGGCAATGATGTCCTTAACCCTTTCCTTCGACTTGGAAAGTTGGTCTTTGTACCTCTTGGAATACTCCTTCCAGTCGATTGTCCCATCCTTGGCATCCCGCAAGATGTCTCGGTTTGGGGCCAGTTCAATCTCGTTGGCATCGCACTTAAGCCATCGGGGACTCCACTGTGCTATGGACACAAGTTTTATCCCGTGTTCCCGGAGTCTCTTCGCCATCGCAAAGTAGCTAGTGAAAATCATCGTTTACCCCCACTCAATTGTATCATGAATTGGCATCTTTTCATAGTACTACACACTTATTAAGTACTATATCTAGTCTCCTGTAATGCCCTGCCCTGCCCTTGCATTGCATTCTTGCCCCTACCCTGTGTAAAGCTTCATTCCAGCCCAGAATCTCTTGCCATAGCCCCAGCAATCAGCCAGCCAGAAACCGCCCTCCCTAGCCCTAGCTTGCCATTTCGCTCGCCAGCCCCACTACTACACAGACGTTAAGCACTACTTGAACTTATCCATTCCCATTGTCTTCCGGGCATCAGCCTCGCTTGCCCTCATGCCCTCGACCCGATTCATCACGGCAGTCCGATACTTGTTGTATGCCTCGCCGTTCCCGGAGAGCATGATCCAGTTCCACTCTATCGTATGCTCCCGGTTGGTGTTCATCACCGCGCCCATGTTCTTCCCGATCATGTCCTCAAGCTCGGCGTCACTGAGGTGGACTTCCTTTCGGAACTTGAAAGAACCGATTCCCTTCAACAGCATGAGGAACGATCCAAGGGCTTGCCCTGTCGTCTTCATGGTTTCGGCAGTGGCAGTCACAGCGTCCTCCGGGATCATTATTCCGGGCAGATACCTCGCCAGCCTCATCCCAATCCTCACCCTTCGCATCAAGGCTTTGTTGGCCTTGGTCATAGCCTCTTCCATCATCCCTCCATAGCCAGCTTGAATTGTCCCGATATCCTCGGGGCTGTCTTTGACAGCTTTATCGAACCGTCGATCAGCCTGCGAACATACTCCCCTATGCAGTATGCGTCGGCCTCGTCTGTGCTTTTGAAGACCGCATCCATGTCGAGGCATTCACACACCACCTCGATGTAATGTCGGTTCTTCTCAATCGTCCCCTTCTTTATCTCCTTGCACCGCTTTCCAAGTATCGCCCATCGCCACGTCACGGGAGGAATCTCTATCCATGACGCCCAGCCACCGACAGCCGCCCGAATGACTCCGCCCACCTCGACAGTCGGCGTGAATCCTGACGACATATTGTTGCTGTAGGAATATCCCTCAATGCCCGCTATCCACTTTCCCGGTTCTGGAGCCTCTTTGAAGAACCTCATGGTAGAGGTGAGAATCTCTGCGCGTGTCGTGTCCTTTGGATAGCGCAAATGCTCCCAACGAACCGACTCGCCAGAGAATACGGCAAGGCCCGTACTCCGAAGAGACGGGTCTATGCCGATGATCCTCACCTCTTCCATGATCAGAACGGCTCCCCGTCCTGCCATCCGCCCGTGGGTGGCCCGCCATGAGCCTGCCCAGCTTTCTTCCCGTCAGCCCTGTCAGGGAACCAAAGCACCCGGAAGGCCGGAGCCTTCTCGTTGTCTCTCATGTCATCGTTTGGAACCAGCAGGAAGCTGAACTTCCCAAGTATGGGAAGCTCCATGCTCACGCTGATGTTCCAGATGGGCTTTCCATCCTTGCCGTTCATCGGCTGATTGTCCTTGTCCTTCCTCTGCTTCCACCACGCTCCGCCCAAGTCAGCAGACATTATTCGTCCCCCTCTTCAAAGGGAAGCTCTTCGGACTCTTCCCCTTCCTCATAGTCGTCAGTCTCTACAATCGCCACTCGGGCCATCTTGCCGATCACGCCGCCAAGGTCATCCCACGTCTTCTTCTCAAAGCGGCACGTCATGCTCACCTTGATAAGGTCGCCCTTCTGCCTTATCAGAGGGAAAACATCCTCGATGTGGAAAACGCTCTCCGCCTGAGCCATAGGAACTTTCTTCGCCTTCGCCATTGTTCGCCTCCGCGACTTGGTTGCACGGGCATACGCCCACGCTCGACAGTACCATCAATACCCCTCGCACTCAACCTCCTCAGTGAATGAAATGAAGCTCCGCTCGAACCTAACGGGTATCTTGCCACGCCGCCCGTCCCTGCACTTCTCAACAAGGAAGCTCGATTTCTCGTCACCGTCGTCCTCCCTCCCTTGGTTCCACAGCAAGATCGCAACGTCGGCATCCTGCTCTATCTGCGACGACCACTGGAAGTCTCCCATTCCCGGTCTCCTGTTGTCTGCGTCCCTTCCCAGTTGCGCCGCCACCACCACGGGGATTCCCAGTTCCCGCGCCAATGCCTTTAGCGCCATGCTCGACTCAGCTACCACGTCCTTGCGTTCATCCTTTCCGGGGATGTGGATAAGCTGTAGGTAGTCAACGAAAAGCACCTTGATGCCATTGTGCCTCTTCATCGAACGAGACACACTCTTCACGTCGGATATCGTGGCGTTTGGCTGATCCCAGATGTAAAGCGGGGCTTCGTAGATCATCCGGTAGACATCCATGATCTTGTCCATGTTCTCTTCGGTGAGATACCCAGAAAGAATCTGCTCTCCATTTATCCTCGCCCTCGTCGCCAGCATACGGTTCATCATCTCCTTCCTTGAAGATTCTATGCTGATGTATCCGACAGAGATTCCGCTGTCCACAGCTATGTGTTGTGCCATATTCAAGGTCAACGCACTTTTCCCTTCAGACGGCCTGCCTCCGATAACATAGAGCAACCTGTCCCTGAGTCCCATAGTCATCTTGTCCAGCTTAGCGAATCCCGTAGCTATGCCCGGAAGCCTCCCACGGTTCCTGTACTGGTCGTCGATTGTCCTCATGTGTTCCGCTATCGCGGAGCCTACCTTGACGACAGCCTGACGCCCTCCCGACTCCTGTATCTGCAATATCCCCTTTTCAGCCTCCTCGATTATCTCATCGTTGGCTCCCTCGGCCTCAGTGAGCATCATCCCGATGTCGTGCAGTTTCCTGCGCTTCCACTGATCGACTATCACGCCGTCGTAATACTTCCAGTTGGACGTTGACGCCGAAACGGAGGTGATGTTGGCTATGAAACCAACATCGACCTCTGGAACACTGTCGTGTATGTTGACGATGTCGGGCTTCACGTTCCTGTCATTCATCTCCACCATCGCACCAAATATCTTGGCCATCTTGTGGTCAGTGAAGAACTCGGCCTTGACGCTAGTCTCGTTCAGAATCTTGTCTTGGATGAACACCTGTGCCAGCAGGGTCATCTCATGTTCCGCCGACATCAGTCCCCTCCCTTTTACGATTGTGATGCGATGTTCCCTTGGCTATGTTGCATTCTTGATCCCATCCCGGAGGATGTTTCAGAATGCACGGCTCCCAGCATGGTTCTGTCTTTTCACTTGGATGCAATGGAGGTAAATCCCACGTCTCGGGCGCATTTGGTCTCCTTCTGCTCATTCCATCACTCCCCCTTCCCGGTTATCGCGGCGCGCATCTGGGCTTTGCTGAATGGCACCACAACTTGAATGCCGAAATCCCAAACCCGGAATAAATACACGCGTAATCCGGGGTGAAGAATCTCCCCGAAATATGCGAACCGTGGAACCGAGTCCGAGAAGTCGCCAAAACCTATGCCGATTTTCGCATGGCCAATCTTCATCTTGAGTAATCGAGACCTTGGGACAGTGCCCTTCGAGTAGGTCATCTTCATCGCTTGTCTCCCTTAATGGCCCGGCGTAGCAGGTCGTTCTGGTGGTACTCCGGCGCTCTCGGTCACGGCCAACGTCTCAAGCTCTTCGAGTGCGTCGAGAGTCTTGTCGGCTACGCCCTTCGCGTAGACTGATTCGAGGCCAAGGTCGCGCAAAGCCTCTCTTATTTCGCATTTCAGTTCATGTGCTCGCCCCATCGGCACCGTCTTGTCAGCCCGCCTTATCGTATCGTCGTGGGCGATCAGCACGGTCAGAGCCTTTGCCAGCATCGTATAATGGGCTGAAGGCCAGTTGCTTTTCACAACCTCAATCGCTTCTTCTCTCGTCATTCCCCTACCTCCTTGCCGAGCGCGGCGCGGGCGATCCCTGCCATATGGGCAATCAACGGCCCCTGCGCCATCATGTGGTGCGAGTCGTGCTCGATCCTCTCCAGCGCCCCCCTCAGTAGGAGGTTGTCCTCGTACAACCGCCGGGCATTGTCCCGCTCGATCTCGTAGACCTTGCGCCACTCATCGTCATCGATCCGCGCCTGTAGTCCGAGGTTGGCCTCGACCAGCCTCTCCACCCGATCCTGCATCAGACGGCAGGACTCGGCGGCGGCGTCACGCTCGGCCTCTAAGCGTGGAGCGGCGAGGAGGAAGGCGGCCTCGAACGCTTCGGTCATGGTGGCGAGCAGTGCTTTCTCCTGCCGGTATGCGGCGGCGAGGACTCTGGTGTCCTGCAGTTCGTTTATCTCGTCTGACCGCTCCAGAGCTTCGTCTATCTCGACCTGCGTCATGAAGAGCCCTCCTCCACCTTGTAGCCGTATCGGTCGGCGATGCGCGCACAGAACTCGGTTGTTGTCTCGGTTGCGGCAGGCTCGGACACACCGGCGATGGAGAGGAGCATCTCCATCGGCAACGTCTTGTCTTCCCCGGGGCGGGCAAGGTCTGCCCATGATCCAGTTGCATCAATGCGATAGTGCCTTGTGGGGCCTATTCGCGGCGGGACCACGGTTATTTCAAAACCGTCATCCCTCTCGCAGATTTTCGCATAAAGCTCCGCATCATGGCGCTGGAAGCATTTTGGATTGTAGGTGGCCCGGAAGGGCATCTCAGGTGTCCCATTCCCGCCCTCAGCCCGCACCTCGGCGTCACGCTCGGCCTGTGTTCGGTTGATTTCTCTCGCATCGCGGTACGCAACCCAATCCTCATCTACCCAATCTGGCTCGCACCCGACCACAACATTGCCCCTGAGCCAGCCTGCGCGATATGCGTCCTCAAGGTCGCTCATGGGGTGGCCTTCCACGGGCTGTCGTATGTTTTCGCGGTTTCGTGCCCGCTCCTTCCCCTGTAAGTCATTTCACTCCCCCTTCATTATCCGGTGTATGGTATCCTCAAGACTGAGTGCCATTTCCACCGCAATTCGATACTCCCCTACCATCTCCCTGACAATGCTGGCCGACTCATGGCGATGCTCGGCGTCAAGTCCCTCGATTACGCCCATCACCCTGTGGATCAACTCAGCACTTCGTGTCATTTTTTCTTTCCCACGTCCTTGCGCCACCACTCCTCTTCAGGTTCCTCCTTGTCTTCGACCTCCGCCTTGTGCTTCCCGTTCAACAGCTTTGTCATCATCCCTGCCGACAGCATCGTTGACAGGACAAATCCACCTTCCAGAATCCACGGGTCTCTTGCCCCATTTGATAGTGCAGTCATAAGCTTCTCTGCTCCCACTTGCTTTATCCGCATGGCGATCAGCTTCCGGCTTCGTCCCCAGTCATAGACTGGCTTTTCCATAGCCAGCTTCTTATGGATGAACAGCTTCTTGTAATGCTCGAAGTAGAGGTTTTCGATAAGTTTGACCTCTTGGTCTTTTTCTGGTTTCTCGGCGGACGTTGTGTGTGGAGTTGTGTGTGGGGTTGTGTGTGTTTTCAGAGAGGAGGGAGAGGCATCGAGAGGAAGACTTTTCTGTTTCGCCTTTGGTTCCTCTTCCCTCCCATACGGCTCGTCCTCTGTATTTGTATTACTCTCTTCTTGTATTACTAAGAGACCCGCATTTTGCGGAGGGCGCGACCCGCATTTTGCGGAGGGCGCGACCCGCACACTCCTTACGGTTCCAGACTGCGTAACCTTTCGCTTTACAATGACATAATGCATTTTCTCTAGTTTTTTCAATGCTCGGGATATTGTGTCTTCAGAACATCCTAAAAACTTTGTGAAATGATCGTTTCCTGCATAGCAATGATCCTCTCCCCTGTCGAGGGAGTCAATCTCCACCAGCAAGCACTTCTCGATCAGGCTCAATTCTTCAGAGAGCCATATATCCCTTGGTATCCATACTCCCTTAAATCCTCGCGGCATATCATCCATAAGACTCTCCTTTGAAAATAAAAAGCCCTGCTCGCCGTGGGATGTCGGCTTGCAGGGCAAAAACAGTCGAAAGGAGTCCGGGAGGCATCCCAACCACCCGCACTCATCACTACGGTAAATAGTATTGCTCGACACCAGATTTGTCAATTACGCAACGATGGAAGCGCCGTTCCCGGAGACTCTACCCACCACACTGGTGGAAGCATCCCAAAAAAGTCTATCTGCGCCCTAGGATCGGGATTGTACTCGAAGTACCGATCACCAACCCTTCGGGCTACCGATATCTCCATCTTGCCAGACCTGAGCCATGCGCCGACAAACGGCGATCCATCAGTCGGTGGAAGCTCCCTGTCCGATCTGTGCCAAGTCTCGCTTCCTCGTCCAGCCACCAGAGTATAAACCGAAAGGACAGTCGTGGCGGGAACGATTATCGCAAATGCCAGCATGGCAATGATTGCACGCAGGCTCATTCGATGCCCCAGTCCGCCTTCCTTGCCTCGGGAATCAACAGGATTTCATCGCCGTCAGCCATCTGGTACAACTTGTCCCCTTCCCGTATCCCCGTCTCCGGGTTTAGAGTCAGGTTTATCCCTACCTTGTAGATGCGCTCGATGACGTGTTCGCCGGATGTAGTCGGAAGCGAATCTCCTGCCTTGACAATCCGTATCACGCCATCCTTCCTGACAATCTCGTGGATGAATGTCCCACGCTTGATCGGGCCATGCGTTGACACAAAAACGAAAACGCAATTGTGCAACTGCCCCGCCGTGTAGGGAAACCGCCGAAGAAGCCTCGGCTTCATTTTGACCTCGCTCATACCTTCCTCCCTAATGCCTTCTCGACCTTTGGCCTCAGCCACGGTGCGATCTTGACCAGTGATGCCCAGCCTTTCTGATGCTGGAATTGCCTGTGATGCTCCACGCACAGGTGAAGCCAGTTTCCCGGCCTGTCCTTGTAGTCCTCTGGATTCCCGCCAACGCCACGCGCCTTGATGTGGGCGATCTCACCACCCAGCCCCAGCCATGACCCACAGCACTCCGATATCGGAGTCATCAATCGGTACTCGTCCGCACTGATCCCAGAATCAGAGTCAACGATGTCGATGCCTTCAGTGGCGAGGTGCAACCGCCATTCCCGCCAGTAGTGCGCTATCCCTGCCTCGTCTCCGACAGGAACGCCCATAGAGGCCAACTCGTTGAACCAGTAGTCTATGGCCGAAGTCGCCTGCGCCGTCGTCCACTGAGAAGCTCCCAGAAGCGCGATGAGGTATATCCGGCCATCCTCAAGGACGCTCCTGACCAGAATCCTGTCGAACCTTTCCCGCATCTGCATCTCTGCCTCGGCGTTGATTATGACCTCAGCCCTTGGCCCCTGCGTCTTCAGATAGTCCTCATACAGACTGTTTGCGAGTCTCTTTATCTCGCCCGGTGACGGGATGGCGGCATCAGCCTGCATGGAAGCCGCGATCTCAAGCAGAACCCAGAACAGCTTCAACTGGTCGAATGACATCTTGCGTGCGTGCCACTCAATCGTGATGTCAAGGGGAAGCCTATCCAATTCCTCCTCAGATGATTCCTGCCTCTTTGTGTTCCGGTCGTGAATCCTGTCAAATGCCTTTCCCAGAACCGACCGATAGGGAGCGTCAGGGGAGAGGATCAGTCCCTCTCCCCTGAGTCCATACTCAGTCGTCGTGAACTTGACGACTGGCATCGGCTACTCCTTTTTCGGCGGAGCGTTGAGAAACTTGTTGAGACCCTCCTCCGACAAGAAGGCCGCAGTCACCACGTTGTATTGCTTGCGCGTCATGTTCTTGTAATCAATCTGGCCTTTCGGTGTTGCGCTCCCCAAATACAGGATGAACGCCTGCCTGAACTTGGCCTTGTTGCATCCGACCTTCTCGGCAAGCGCCAGAGCTTTGTCCATGTCCTCAAGCGTGACATCCTTCAAAGCGCCAGCCGTCGTCTTCGTCGGAGCTTTCGTCTCGACAGGATGCTCTCCCCTTGGAGGGATGCCAGCATTGGGAATCTCTTCTGGGCTTATCCGTTCTGGAATCGTAGAAAGATCACGGGCCTTGTCCTCTGCTACTGGTTCCACGTCGTGCCGTTGCGGAACGTCCCGCATGACAGACTTCTGGATCACGACTGGTTTCCCAGACCCTCCCGGAAGCGCCCACGGTGGCAACGCCGGGGGTGACCAGTAGTACACATCACCAGTCTTGTGCTTCGCCCAGTTCATACCCTCCATCTTAGTGTCTGAGCAATCGGCGAACCCCTCTTCCAGATAGTAGAGGTATCGTCCCATGCCCCACTGCACAGCCGCCCGCTTCATCGATGCCGAGAAGCCTCCCTTTATGTTCGTGTCGTTGTCGGGCTGTCCTTCGCTGGCGACCTCAGTGTTCGCCGCCACGTCCCATTTCGTGATCCACTCCCCGTCGCAGAGGATGGATATCCCGCACATGACTCCACCCAGCGGGCCGGGGAGGAACTCGTTCTTCCAGTTCCACGGGCCGACATACTCGTCCAGCCTGTTCATAATCGCCCTGTTGGCGATGTAGGCCAGAACCTTTGCCCACGTCCTGCCGCTCGACTTCCCAGACTGCCTGACCCTCCACTCGACTTCCCACGGGTCGAATGGCTCGCCAAGTCTCAGAATGTTGCTCGGATTCGACCCCTCTCGTGTGTTCATGCTTCCCTCCCGTATTCCCTTAGCTTTGCCTTGAATTGAATCACGGCATTCATCCTGACACTATCCATGATCTTTGTGTAGCTGTAAACCCCCGTCGCCTTCAGATAGACGAGGGCAAGGTCGTTCGCGCCGTTCCACGGGGAACATTCTTCCCCACCCTTCAGCAACCAGTATCCAGCCAATTGCAGAAGGTGGCCTTTCTCCGCGCCACCACTCTTTATGTCCAGAGTGACCCAACGACCATTGATCACTCCGATTCGGTCAATCGTTCCAGCGAAGTGGCCCTCCTCCTCCACTCCTGCACCCATGCACTCGACAAGTGTCGGCGTGAACCCGGAATCCTTGCGGAACTCGGCCCACGCCTTCACATAACCCTTGAGGTACTCTGGATAGCTCTCCACGTCTGTGTCGCCAGCGTCATACATGACCGTCGCCGCATGGACACGGTGGCCCCTCTCAGCCGATCCTGCCGTGTAGTACGTCCTCGCGCCGCCCTTGATGACCTGAGTGACTGACGGGACGATTCGACCGTCTATCCTGTAAACGTGGTCGTCGTCCAACGTGATCACAGCCTAGCCCTCACAGACTTGGTCTTCCAGACCCTGACTCCGGGAATCTCTATCTCTCCCTTCATGGCTTTGACCACCCGCCCGATCTTCTCCTCGTCCACCTTGCGATAGTCCGCCGGAACCAGAGAGGCGTCTATGACCTCGAAGTGATACTCGTCAACCGCAGATATCCCCTTCGCCACGGGAGGTGCGCTGATCACTGGATCACGCCTGACTTCCTCTACGACATTGCGCTCATATGGGTCTTCGTCATCCAGAGCCTTTGCCCTGAGCCTTGCCATTTCCAGCCTCGAAGCCTCCGCCGCCTCTGCGTTGCGCTTGTCCTCCTCTTCTTGAAGGTAGGTGTTCATACCCTTCCTGACCCATGCCTCGTCGAGGTCGAGCGGTGCCAGCATATCGTTCTCTTGCTTGCAGATAGCCTTGTGTGCCGCCATAGCGGCTGACTTCGACTCCTTGAACCATGCCACCACCCGTGACCGTATCGCCTTTGTTCCGATCAGATGCTTGGCGGCAACCTCATACTCGTCTTGGTTGGTGACCTGTATAGCCCTACCCTGCTTGACGAGGTCATTGAGCGGAGCCTCAAGAGCCTCGATGTAGCCCTCCTCGACCACCACTGTCCCGTCAAGGTGGGTCTTCTCTTCCTTGGCGAAAACCTCATTGAGCGTTTTCCCTTTCGGTGCTTTCAGTTCCAGTGTCTTTTTCGTCGCCACTTGATCCTCCATTGGATTGGTTGTATGTTCTATGCGTGGTCCTAGGCCACACCCCCTCTCGCCCCTCGGAGCTTCCCTACTCCGAGGGGCTTTTCTTTTACGCCACGTCCGCTATCGCGTTCCATCCTGCCTGCGGCAAGGTCATCAGATCATATCCCGCCCGCTCAATGTCGTACTGCCTGTCCGCAGAATCCGAGTTGTGAACGAGAGCAGTGACAGCGTTCGCAAGTCCCCAGCGGCTGATGTCCTTCTCTGCCCAGAGGTTCGCAAGTATCTGCTTTCCCTCTCCCTGCGTAAAGGCGTACTTCCTTGTCACGTTCTCCACCGCTCCCTCGATGTCCTTCGGCAGTATTATCTGTCCGGCAGTCGCACGCAGTCCGATCAACTGCGACTCGAACGTGGCCTGAGTCAGGCTGTGCTTGAGTATGTCCCGGAAGCGGAGCTTGAAGCTCTCCATGTCCGCCTTGATCGTGTCATCGGCGAATATGTCATAGTCCTCGATGTTCTCGCCCGCCTTCCGCCCGACGTGGTACTGCCTTAGAACCGACTCTCCCACCATTCCGTTGCGGCACCGAAGGCGCATGATGAAGCTCCTCACATCGAAAGCCCCAGCCCCGATCTCGCTGTTTGTGATCGTGATGCCCGCCGTGACGGCGTCACCCACCGTGATCTCCCCAGTGAGCTTCGGGAAGGTCATCTGAAGATACATCCTCGAATCAGACAACTGTGAAGCCAGAACCTCCATCCCGCTGTGTTCCTTGAGTACGGGCAATGCGCTCTGAAGCACCATGAAGTTGTCGATGGGCTTGAACCTATCGGAAAGGACTCCGCGAACGTCACCGTCCAGAGTCCTGACTAGACGCTTGGCCTTGTCCACTGAAAGCAATTGGTTGACCGTGTGCGCCCTGAGTCCCGGAACCCGGCCCGGAAGATCGTCGTAGAACTTCTTGGGAATGCCCAGCTTCTCGGCGATGTGGGCGTGTGCCGTGTCCTTGATGCCGAAGTCGCCCTGCTTCTCGATTGATATGGAATCGTCTCCAAGGCCCATGAACATCTTGCGCGGCCCGACCATGAAGTCCTTCTTCGCTTCGTCCCTGCGGGCAACCTCTCCGAGAAACTGATCCATTGTCATCGTGCTTTTCATAGTGTCCCCTTCCCCTAAAAATCGGCCCACCATACGGCAGGCCAGTTCGCTAAAAATCAGACTTGGAATAAATCCTCGTGTACCGCTCACGCTGTCCGGGTGCGCTCGCCAGAGAGACTTGGAACTTGGCCTCATTGCCGATCATCATAACCATGACCTCAAGGCACATTCCCTCAGCGACGAATGTCCCTCCCAGACCTGACACCGCCGTCCCTGCCGCAGACTTCAAGACGCTGTCGCCCCTTATTGAGGCATGGAAGATGCGCCTACTCATCCTCATCCTCGTCGTCCGCCAAGTCCCAGTCGCTCTCGTCGTCTTCGTCCTCATGCTCGAAGACGGCGACCGAGCCGAACTCCCTCCGGGCGACATCGACCAGATGATCGTAGTCCCCAGCCTGCATCTCGTCGAGGATCGGCTTGGAGTCCCGTCCCAACTGCCTGCACCATCCCTGCACCATCCCCATGATGGCAAGCGCATTCCCTTCCGGCCCATCCAGATTAACGTGCTTCATCCCTGTACCCTCCCAGAAAAGAGTTGTTTCGGCCATGCTTGGCCTCATCAGTCGGCGAGCCTCACGCCAAGACAGCCGCCCGAAGGCGGCTCATTCCTATGCGAAGTCTCCATACTCCCTTGACGCCTTCATGTCGGCGACAGCCAGTTCCTGCGTCTTTTTCTCGAAGGCGTGGATGACCGTCCGCGCCTTGATGTAGGCGTCGTACTCATCGTCCTCGACGGCTACGATCCCGCACCCGAAGGCGTGAATCTGTTCTGGCGTGTCGGAATCCTGCACTGGCCTTACCCACGTTTCCCAAGGATCACAGTTCACTTTCAGTGTTGTCATTCTTCCTCCCCTTCGTCGCTGACCCAGACGCGCTCAGAGCGCCCGAGATCGGAATTGTAGTCGTACTCCCAGTGACCTTCGCGGGACTCTTCGGGGGAAATCCGCTCCCCACGAGCGTAGTCGGTGCCTACTCCGTATGCCATCATTCCTCTCCTTTTTTGATCGTCCTCAGTTGCGGCAACGGCCCAGAAAGCTTGATTCTGGAAAAGTGCCTTTTTTCCTTTCGCTCGATGGCCGCGAGGGCTTCCTCTGGCGTCGGATAGCCTCTCCTCGTCGTCAATCCCAGACCGGAAACTCCGTAAAACTTTGACTTGCTCATCATTTCCTCCTTAATCCGTCCACTTGCCATAGCCGCGCTTGGCCGCGATTGTATCGATGGAGTACTCGTCTCGGGCCACGCCCACCTCGATCCGCCCATCGCGGCTCTCTTGGTACATCCGACTCGCCGCTATCTTGGCTCCCCGGAGTGTCTTGGCCTTGGTGGTGTGCCAGATCGAGTCGCCTGTCGTGCTGGTGATTACATACTGCCCTGCTTTGTACATCATGTCCTCCCTTAATTCCCGTCCCGGAACTCGCCATTCGGGCCGATCCACTCGTCTGGATCGCCCTCGACAACCTCGCAGTAGCTCGCCCCATCCCTGTGCGGGTTGAGGTCGAGATACAAGTCTCGCCGCAAGGCCCCAGCCCTGCGAGTCCTTGCCATGTCAAACCGCTCGATCAAGGCGTTGATCGCGGCCTTCTCACTGCCGTATGCCTCCACGCAATCGTAGAGGCACCCATAGGAACCCGAACCAGCAAGGTAAACTTTCTTTGCCATGTCATTCCCCCTCATAAAGGATGCAAGTCTTCGGGCGACTGCAGTCGAACGCCCTTGTGATTACGCCCAGTTCCCTGACGCGTCCCTCTTTCATACCGAAGAACTTTCCGAGGATGAATCCCTCCACCTTCCCAGTGACCATTTCGAGGATGTCTATGTGGAGGTAATATCCCTCCGAGTCTCCGGGGACGATGTAGCACAACCACCGCACGCCCTCGGGCACATCATCAGTCCCCCTTCCAAGTCTGGCGTAGCACGCCAGTTCGAGGTAGTCCCAATGTCGCGGGCATCCGTTGTACATCTCGACCTCTTCAGCCTCCAGCCTCATCCTCAGCTTTTCGAGAAGCCTGCTCGCCTTCATGCCTTCACCCTCCCCTTCGCCTTCGGAATGCCCAGCTTGTACGCATGAAGCTCTCTCTTTAGCCACGGGCCTTCCGCCTCTGGCTTGAACGTCGCGTTTGTCCACAGCCCAACCATCCGCCTTACATCCTTGGGTGTCAGGGAATGCCCCTCGAACACGCCTTCCTTGTCAGTCCGCTGGTTCCACCAAGGCCCATTGATTTTCTCAATGAGCTTCATCCTGCCGTAGAACACGGGAACAAGCTCCTCAGTCAACTGCCCGATCCCCACGGCCATCGTCGCCCAGACGAAGGCTTCCCTTATGTGCGGCTCAACCTCTTTCCAGTTCTCGATCCCGTCGAACCTGTAATCAAGACTCATGACCCACCTCCGAAAATGGAATAGTGCTGGCATACGCCAACTGCCAAGCGCGGGGAGTCGAACCCCGCGAACCGTCCGCTTGGCTATGCTACAGTCTTGGATTTTTTGATGAGACCAACGAACTCGACGTGTTCAGCGAACACAGTCAGCGAGCCTCTCCAAGTCTCAAGATGACCCACCACCCTGACGACGCTCCCGTACTTCAAGTTCTTGAAGCACGAATCGGCAAGCTTCCCGGTCGCACTCACCAGAACGAACACACTGTCGTCGCCATGTTTGACATCGACGGTGAACTGCACGGTAAATGGTCTCTTCTCTACACCAGAAACGGTTCCTTCGATCAGCACACTGTTGAGACAATTCATGGCACACCCCCGAAAGTGAAATGGAAGTCCATACGGACTCAAGGCGGCGCGGGAGTTGAACCCGCGAGCCGTTCCGCCTACCAGATGGTCGATTCTACCTCTTTCCTTTCGCCGTCAAGTATCGCGGCGATCTTTCCAACAGCCCGAATTGCCCCAGCCTCAGACTTGCAATTCGCAGTGACCCGGCTGATGTAGTCCTCATTCCAAGCCTCCACCACATAGTCCCATCCGCCTGTCTCGTAATGAGCCACAGCGTAGTCCCTCACGGCCTTGATCTTGTCCATTCAGCCCTCCAGTATCTCGCCAGTATCGAGCCACACTCTTAAAACCTCAGAGGCTCGGTCTCCATTACTCAACCTCACTGGCCCCTTCATCACAATCTTGCCGTTCGCCATCAGCATTGGCGTGTATCCACGGCAATCAGTGACCACGCTTCCAGTGCGTGTCCCCTTCTCAATGTCGGCCTTGTTCGCTTTTGGAAACTTCATCATTCCCTCCCTTATGCTACTCTGCATTTTCCCGTGACCACGATTCTGCCCTTCGTCACCCTGACCACATAGTCGATGTGGTCTTTATAGAAGGTCACCACAAAGGCCCTCGACACTGTCGTGCCGACTTTGTAGTTTTCAAGGAAGTAAGCCTTGACCATTCGGCGATAATCACCGAAGTCTTCGCATCCCTGCTCGTCAGACCAGCGGGCCTTCAGCCCGATGATCAAGTCAAAAATGCCCTTGTCAATTGCAAGTCTGCCAGCCGTCTTCTTGAATCTCATAGCGTTTGTCATCATACCCCCCCCCCTACATTCGAATGCTTGTGATGATGTGGCTCACGATATCTTCAATCGTGAAGTCATCGAGATTGAAGGACATGAGAGACTCGATGTCCCTGCCCCACCGATGCGGGTCTGCCTTGCTGTCGATGGCGAAGTAATAATACCCGCTGGGACTGCGGTACATGACCACGGGGATGCTCATCTTCTTCAGCTTCGCATTGACTATCCTTGGCGTCAGTTTCATGTGCCTCTCCTTGAATCGAATGGCGGGGACTGAGCGCCCCCGCCTTTTTTGCAAGTCTCAGTGCTGATTGAAGAGAATGTTTGACTTCGGATTCCAGCAGGCACGGCAACCGTCGCACTTTCCCGGACACACCAAACCCTTGCCTGCCGTAGCTCCCCTTGGAACGAAGATCGCCTTGCGGAACATCGAAGCGTTTGGCATCGAGTTCCATTTGCCCCAGATCGACCGCATGACCGACAGGTTTTTCGGAATGCGCGGAGTGCAGTGCATCACTGCCAGCCACACCGCTGGATATATAGACTTCGTATAGCACATGAACTTGACCTTCGGGAACCTGAGAGCCAACTCCACCATTTCGTTGAAGTATTACAAGTTTGGAATGTCGCCGCCGACGTGCCACCGAAAGAACTCAGGCTTTTTCTTTTCGATGATCTCGGCAAGCTGGCTGAAGTAGTCCTTCCTGTCGTTCAGAAGTATTTTCCAGTTGCGATATCTTGCCGCCTTGACAGTCGGCCTTATCCCATAGAGCTTCAAGTCATAGCAAAGAGAAGCGCATGGCACTCCCTTCGGACATGACACGACGGCTGGCAACGAGATATTCAAGGTCTTCCCGATTTTCTCGTTCGACCCGGTCACGCAAATCCTTGTCTCAATCATCGCAACCCTTCCTTCGCCATAGCGATGCCGGTGTCGAATGCGTCGCTGATATCGGCAGTGTAGTAGGCCGTACCTTCACGACCTCCAATGAAGTTCACGCGGTATTCGCCATCGCTGAGTTTCACCGTCAATCCCAATTGCCTCAAGACTTCTCGAACGACCTTCAATGTCTCCGCATCGGAACCGGCATCCTTAATCCTCTTGTTCGTGGCCTCAATCGAGTAATGCTTCAAGTAGCTCTCAGGTGAACCGTTCCAATTGACTCTCAAGTAGCTCTCAAGTGAACCGTTCATTGTGTCCATCCTTTGAAAATGGAAGTTTGTTTCGGCCTGCTAGCCTCATCAGTGTCCCAGCCTCAGGGACATACAAAAAAGCAGGCGCGTTGTTCTGGCCGAAGCCTCACAACGCCCTGCTCGACTGCGCCCGCTTTCCACTCTCTGGAAACCGTCCGGGTACATTTTCCCCGGTTCTGACCACGGTGGACTTTCTTCAACTGGTGGAGGACGTGGTTGCTGGCCCCATCCTTGTTCCATCAGCATCCCTTGCACTTGCCGTGGTTGCGCTTGGCTTTGTAGTAACTTCCATCGGGTTGCCAGCCTAGCTAACCGATACCGTAGTTTTTAATTAAAAGAGAGAGTGAGCCATCATTATTAGCTTAATCAATAGTTTTGTCAACTACTTTTCAAATAAATCTTTCCCCACCAAAAACCACTATACAGATGTGTAGTGTTTACCAGTCAGCCAGAAAACAGCCCTCTCCCAAGCCCCGCAGATGCCCGCCAGACGCTGAAATTGAGCCTGTAGCCCATCCTGCCAAAGAAAGTGCCCGAATCCTTGCCCTTGCCCGCGAAAGCCTGCCACAGCCCCAGCATCAGCCAGCCCCAGCCAGCCCCAGCCAGCATCAGCCAGCATCAGCCAGCCCCAGCCAGCCCTAGCAGCCCTAGTCCCAGAAAAAAGAAAAGGCCGATCCTTTCGGATCGGCCACGAAACGCCCCGCCCTTGGAGGCGAAGGGAAGAGCCTACTTTATCGCCAGACCGTCCTCAGAACTCAGAGCGCCCTTCGACGGCTTCGGCTTGACCACCTCGACAGGCCCCTCGTCACCATACCCTTCCTCAGTGTTGATGAGATCGGGAGCGAGAGGGATCGATGACGGGTTCCTGTCCTTCGGCGGAGCCACGCCGGGGATGAGTCCCTGCTGGATTCCATAGCTCTCGTTCCTGCCGTCAGGGGCCTGACCCGGCACAGCCATGAGCGCGAAAAGATACTTGTGCATATTACCTCCAAAGCCGGAACATCCGGCCAGCTTCAAAAATGACGAACGTGAGAGCGCCACCCCCGGCTCCCCACGCCGCAGACCGCCAGTCCCCGACAAGTCCACCGACAGCCATCCCAGTGGATACAAGGCCGACGCCCATCCACACATCCCTATGGACTAGGAGCTTCCGCACCACCAGTGCCTGAGCCAGATCGGCTTCCTTCACCGATGACAGCAAGTTTGTGTATTGCGTCCGCAAGTCCTCTAGCTTGGATTGCAACTCGTTGGCTGAGAGATACGCTTCGTCCGCTGTCTGCGATAGCTCCTGCGAGGCTTTGTCCAAGGCTTGCCAGTTCACTGTCCCGTCTGGATTGAGCAGTCCGGGCATCGGCAAGGACTGCGTCAAGCTTGGCGCTTCCTGACACAAGGCCAAGGAAGTACCCAGAAGCGAAAAGGCCAAGGCAAAGGACAACCACAATGACCCACCACCACGCTTTGACATTCATGTGCCTAATACCTTGACGGCTCATCGGACTTCAGGGCTTGGTGGTCTCCCACAAGGCTCACTCCGATCAAGGCTCCAGCCACAGTCGCCATAGCGATGAACATCTCCATGCTGATCGGGGCGTTGGGGCGTATCGCGCTCAGGACTGCCACCGTCAGGATGATGTAGCCAGCGATCTTGTGCGGATCGGCCCACCCCTTGATGTTGGTGAACAGGTCGAGAATGAACTTCCCGATTGCCATGACGGCAAGCTTGATCCAATTCCAGAACTTCATGTGATCCTCCTTACGAGACTTCGAGCGTCACGGCCTCTCCAGCCGCCAACGCCTTCTTGATTGCCAATGTCAAAGCGGAACGATCCAGCGAACTGGCGATCCTCCCGCATCCAAGGGTCGTCTGGCTTGTCGAATTGTGGAGTCCATACCCGAAGTCATCGACCAACACCCCAGACTTCTGGTTATACATCACATTGCCGTCTCTCCCTATCCTCGTCATCCACTCATCGACCAGTTGGTGCGCGTCGGTCGAGATGAACTCAGGTGCTAGGTATGGGTTTGTCTCTGGGATGACGGCGAGAACCTTCCACTTCCCCAGCGGGAACGGGCGAGGCATATATGGCACTCCGGGTGTCCCGTCCTCGTTCTCTGTGCAGACAGGCTGTGAACTCAACAGACGCTCGCCATTCAGTTCGGTGCGGACATGGCACACGCAATCGACATTGTGGTCATTGAAGAACAGCTTGCCCTCGTCACGGAGCCACGTTATCTCCATCACTTCACCCTCCGCTTGCGCGTGACGGTCGAAAGGAAAACGTGCATGAAGGGGAGATCGATCTTCCTCGCACGCCTCAATATCGATCCAAGGAACGTCAGAACGGCGAGGAGGGCGACCAGCATGATCGCCAACACCTTCCAGTCCATCTTGGCAAGATCGGCCAATGTCACGGCTTGCTCCAGACGTTGCGCATATCCTTGTAGTGCTGGTTGGCTTCGTTGATCTCGGCCATGGCCTCGTCGAGATCACCATTGATCGGATCGTCGTGATCCTCCCGTCCCAACTCGCGTTTGATGAACTTCAAGGTTATCTTCTGGCTACGAATCTGCGGCCCTTGAATCTGGTCAATCGCCGACAGGCTCTTGAGCATGATCACTAGGGTATCATTGATTGATTTCAAGCTTGCTTCCACTCGTGAAACGGAAACATTCTGCATGGTGATCATCTCCGACAGGCTTGTCGCAGGCCTGCCGTCTGTCGCTGGTTGCACCGAGTCACCTCCGATCTCTATGGACTTGTCGTTTCCGCCCTTGAGGCGAACCTTGCGTCGAAGGAAAATCAGCACGATCCCAATCATGACTATGGCGACGATTCCGACGATTCCGAAGATGTCGTCCCAGCCATTGATCTCCCACTTCATTTCATAGCCTCCAGTTTTGTATTGTCGTACTGTCAATAATAAATATTGATTTGTCCATATCCTCCGATTGCACCAGAAAACAATGACATATCATTACCACCACCACCAGCACCACCATTTGGAGAACCACCTCCGCCTCCTGCACTAACCGAAGGAGTGTCATCTCCGCCCACCATCACATTGCCAGCATTAAGATGCCCGCCGCGACGAAAGAACGCCAACAGCATCAGCATGGCCGCGAGGAGGATAACCCCGCCCGCAATCACTTCTCCCAAGGTGTCAAACATTATTGTACTCCGTCCGGCCTCACGGGCCACTCGATATCTTTTGGGAATCCCGGTTGCTCTGTGATATCCCTAAGTGCCTTGCGATAATCCGTCCACTTCTTTTGATCCTCGGTGGGAAGCGGACAATCGAGGAGATGCGTCCAGTCTGACTCCGCAAGAAGCGATCCCCGTTTAGCTCGGGCCTCCAGCGCCATGATCGTGTCGCCAGTGGCCTTGGACATCTTCCCTTCTGCGATCTGCTCCGCTATCGACATCGCCACAAGGTCGAGTCCGTCTTGTGATACCTTCATCCCGTCCGGGGCCGGGTCGATCCCGTCCCGTATCCGCTCAAGAGCCGTCTTGGCGCGAACCGTCTCGCCCTCGACCATCTCGGCCTCGCTCACGGTGACGAGGCCTTCCGCGATCCTGTCGGCGAGGGGACGGAGCTTCCAGTCCCGGTCGTAGTGGCGGATATCCGCTCTGGACTCGAATGGGAATCCGTCCGGGACCTCGCGGCAGTCGCGCCCTTCCTGTAGGGGGCCACAGCAATGCTCGACGGTCTTCCCGTCCTCGATGATAACGTACTCGCTCATGCTGTCCTCCGCCATTTCTTCACGATCATATAGGGGCCGGTGGTCTCCGGGCCTTTGCGGGGGGTGCCGTTGGAGGCATCGGTAGTAGGGTCGCCGGTTGTTGAGTCGACTCTGATAGTACCGCCCCCGGATGGTTCCGTTAGGGCTCCACCAGATCCAACACGGACATAAATCTGCCCTCCACCAGCGAGCGGAACGTGCCTATGTCCCTGCGCCAGATCTCCATGCCCATACACTCCGTCGTAGACTGCGACCGCTCCGGAGGTGTAGCCGACGCCCGCGGTCCCCGGTGCTGGTATAGCGGTGATGACTCCGCTCGTGACCGTCGCGTTCCCGACGTACTGTGTTGTGCAGGTCCCGGCAACGATGAGCGGGATCGTGCCCGATCCGCCGGAGAGATACCCCGAACCGCCCGAGACGACGCTGATCGTCGGGACGCCTCCCGCTACGGAGACAGACAGGATCGCCGGGGTTCCCGAGACCCACGCTCCCGCGAGGGAGCCGACGACGCGCCGTCCCATGTTGGCTTCCTCGGAGGAAACGTCGGTCCAGGTTCCAGCCCATAGCGTGGATGGAACCGTGTCCGCCGGTCCTTGAAAGTAGACGAACCCGATGGGGGCCCATCCTTTCCCTGCCGTCAGGGCCGCGGCGAAGTCGGAAGCACTGGCTCCGAGGGCCGTTGTCCATCCGGTTCCAAGCGCCGCCGCGAGTGCCGTCGCCCAGTTTACCCTCGAAGCGTTGGGCGTAATGCTCGTCCATGCCACGCCGGATGTTGCTCCAGTGACTATCGTGGCGAGAAGTATCTGATA
>Ga0118677_10001254_pt1 | contig 54593 bp, 47 predicted proteins | sample AliMusrvi5mmetaG_FD_86154 | JGI IMG/M metagenome (GOLD analysis project Ga0118677, IMG submission 86154)
GTGCAATAAAATTTAAACTTTATAACCCTAACACTTGTTATTGTGTTATTAATTTTATTTTTTTACACCAGATTTAAAAACATGATTCAAAATACAAATACAATATGGCTTCCGTGGTGGGGTCTTTCTGGAAAACTCAGGAAGTAAGAGCCATATTGGTATTTTTTAATCCTATCAGGCCTGCTTATCCCCGGAATAGCAGGTTTTTAATTTTAAGAAAGATGATGAACTTGATGAACAATATTTGGTGGTGGCACAGAAACTTTTCGCAATACCGTGGAAGGAAGTAGCTATCATTGTTCAAAAGGAACGAAAAAGCGGCTTATCGGAACACGGTAAGCCGCTTTTTTTGTGGCCTCTTCCTCGAAAGCAGAAACAATAGAAACAATAGAAACATCATACACAATGAAACAAATCAAGGTTCAAGTCAGCGTAAAAAAGATACTTGCCGATACAATGACACCAGTGAGTGTCTACCTGAAATTCAGGAATTTATTTCCAAATTCAATTTTGCTTGAAAGTTCTGATTACCATGGTCACGAAAATGCCTATTCGTTTATATGCATCAAGCCGATGGCCTGTTTTACTGCTGATGCAGGCATGATTACTATCGAATACAATGGACGCGGAAAAGAAAAGAAAACGATTTCTCCGGAGTGTACGGTTGATCAGCAACTTGATATATTCTTCAAGTCGTTTATTCTATCCGGAGAAATAGAGAACCTTCCGGCAAATGGTTTATTCGGTTATATCAGCTATGATGCAGTGAAGTATTTCGAGAAAATAGAAATTACTGCTGAAACAAAAGAGGCATACCGGATTCCGGAAGTTAAATACTGTTTTTACAAGTATATTGTTGCCATCGATCATCACAAGGATATGATTTACCTGATCGAAAACCTGATGGATGGTGAGGTCAAAGAAATTGGTCAAATCGAATCCTTGCTTCGAAATCTGACTTTCTCTCCAACACAATTTGACACGGTTGGGGGAGAAGTCTCAAACATTACCAACGAGGAATACAAATACATGGTGAGCAAAGGAAAAGAGCATTGTTTTCGGGGTGATGTTTTTCAGATTGTACTTTCCCGCCAGTTTTCCCAAAAATTCAAAGGAGATGAATTCAATGTTTACCGGGCATTGCGTTCGGTAAATCCTTCCCCCTATTTGTTTTATTTCGATTACGGAACTTACCGTATATTCGGTTCAAGTCCTGAAGCTGAGTTGAGAATCAAAAAAGACAGGGCAATTATTAATCCTATTGCAGGAACGTTTAAACGCTCCGGAAACGATGATGAAGATCGTCGATCAGCTGAGCGTTTGTGTGCTGATCCCAAGGAGAATGCCGAGCATGTGATGTTGGTCGATCTGGCCCGGAACGATTTGAGTCGCAATGCCAGCGATGTTACCGTTGACAGTTACCGACAGGTTCAGTATTTCTCACATGTTATTCACTTGGTATCTGAAGTTTCAGGCAAATTGCCGGAGAATACAAACATGATTACCGTTTTGGGTGATTCATTTCCTGCAGGCACTTTGTCCGGAGCGCCGAAACATCGCGCCATGCAATTGATTGATACTTATGAAAACCAACGACGAAGCTATTACGGCGGTTGTATTGGTTATCTGGGATTTGATCAGACGCTGAACCATGCCATTATGATTCGGTCCTTCCTGAGTAAAGGAAAGACCCTGTTTTACCAGGCCGGTGCTGGGATAGTCGCAGACTCTCAGGAAGAAAACGAACTTCAGGAGGTCAATAATAAATTGGCCGCACTGAAAAAAGCAATGGAGATTGCTAAGGAGGAGATAAATTAGCTGGTAGGAACCAATCAACAATGTTACGAGATACGAGTTTCAGGTTACGTGAAACCTTGCCATATGTAACCCGATATACGTAAGATGTAACTTATATTCTGGAATTTGAAACTTGAAATATATAAATCATGAAAATAGTAGTCATAGATAATTACGATTCGTTCACCTATAACCTTGTTCATGCCATCAAAAAGATATCTGGCTTGCCTGTTGATGTGTACCGCAACGATGAAATTGCCCTTGAAGATCTTGATCAGTATGATAAAATCGTATTGTCGCCCGGTCCGGGAATTCCTGTAGAAGCAGGTTTATTATTAGATATTATTCGCAGGTATTCACTGACAAAAAGTATCCTTGGGGTATGTCTTGGACATCAGGCCATTGGTGAAGCTTTTGGGGGTACGCTAACGAATATGAACCGTGTTTTGCATGGTATTTCTACGCCTGTCACCAAAACCGAAACTGCAACAATTCTGTTTGATGGCCTGCCGGAGACTTTTCAGGCTGGTCGTTATCATTCATGGATTGTCAATTCTGCCGGTCTTCCTGATTGTTTACAAGTCACCAGTTACGACGACAAAGGAATGATCATGTCGATGAAACATAGTACATTTGACGTTGAAGGGGTACAGTTTCACCCTGAATCGGTGCTTACCCCTTTGGGTGAGAAAATCATAGCGAACTGGCTAAAGAAATGATGAGTTGAAGTGAAAAAAACTGTTCCATGTATGGAATTCGGGTTATAGAAAATATGTTTTATCTAACCTTCACCACATAACGTATAAATTAATAGAAATGAAAGATACTTTAAACTATTTATTCGAAGGCAACAGCCTGAGCAAAATGGAAGCTCACCAAATGCTGGTTAATATAGCAGAAGGGCAGTATTCGGATGCCGAAATAGCAGCATTTCTGACCGTATTTCGGATGCGCAGGATTAAAGCTGATGAATTGGCTGGCTTCAGACAAGCACTCCTTGATTTGTGCGTTGCCATTGACCTGTCAGAATTCAATACGATTGATGTGGTAGGAACTGGAGGCGATGGAAAAAATACATTTAATATTTCTACACTCAGCTCTTTTGTGCTTGCAGGTGCAGGCATCAAAGTTACCAAACACGGCAACTACGGATTATCTTCAATCAGCGGATCGTCCAATATGTTTGAATACTTTGGATATCAGTTTAGTAATAACCAGGACAAACTACGTCGTGAAGTGGAGGAAGCCGGAATTTGTTTTCTTCATGCACCATTATTCCATCCCGCTATGAAAAGTGTTGGTTCTGTCCGGAAAGCTCTTAAAGTAAAAACGCTTTTCAATATGATGGGACCGATTATCAATCCATCCTTCCCTAAAAACCAATTGGTTGGCGTATACAACCTTGAAGTCATGGATCTATATCAACAGGTTTTCATTCAAAGCGGTCAGAATTACGTGATTGTACATAGTCTGGATGGCTACGACGAAATTTCGCTTACAGGAGATGCACGATTTGTATCGAATCTGACTGAAGACAACCTTACTCCCACCGATTTTGGATTTGCTTCAGTATCCCGGGAGGAACTTTTCGGTGGAGAAACAGTAGAAGATGCTGCAAAAATATTCAAGAGAGTTTTAGAAGGAAATGGTCAGCAAGCCCAGATGAATGTGGTAATTGCCAATACGGCTTTAGGTATACAGTGTGTATTCCCGGAGAAATCATTGGCTGATTGCGTGGCAGAGGCTACCGAATCGCTGAAAAGTAAGAAAGCACTTGAAGCGTTTAAAAAGCTGATGAATCTTAACAGAAAATAGTATTCTGTCACAGTTGATAACAACATACAATATTACGGAATATAAATATTTGAACTTGATATGACAATCCTTGATAAAATAAACAATAATAAGAGAACTGAAATTGCAGAAGCAAAAGGTAAAGTTTCGTTGGAACAACTGAAAGAATCACCATACTTTAAGCGAAAGATTAACTCTCTGAAAGCCGCCCTCCTGGCCGAAGGAGCTAGTGGTGTGATTGCTGAATATAAAACTAAATCACCATCAAAGGGAGTCATCAACGATTCAACGGAGGCTTCAGAAGTTACTGAATCCTATGTCAGGGCAGGCGCCTGCGCCTTGTCAGTTCTTACTGATAATTATTTTTTTGGGGGTTCATTTGACGATTTAGCCAAGGCTCGCTGGGCAAATCCACATACGCCGATTCTGCGTAAGGATTTTATGCTCGATTCCTATCAGGTATACGAAGCCAGAGCTCACGGTGCCGATGTGATTTTATTGATTGCCGAAAGTCTGAGCAAATCATTGTTGCTCGAACTTGCGCAAACAGCCAAAGAAATAGGGATGGAAGTTCTGGTGGAGGTTCACAGTTCCGAAGAAATGGAGAAGCTTAATCCCTTGGTTGATCTGGTGGGCATAAATAACCGTAACCTAAAAACGTTTGAAGTGGACATCCAAACATCAATTCACCTGGGTGCCTTGATTCCGGAACAGTATGTTAAAATATCAGAAAGCGGAATTTCTGATCCTGAAACTATATCTCAGCTTAAGAAAGTTGGGTTCAAAGGTTTCCTGATTGGTGAAACTTTCATGAAAACAGACAATCCCGGCAATGCCTGTGCTGAGTTTATTAATAAATTGAAGTAGCTATTGAATATCTGACATTGATTATGCCACTCAATAAAAATATCGTAATGAGTGAATTGAAAATTAAAGTCTGTGGAATGCGCTACCCTGAGAATATATCAGGAGTAGTTGCTACCATGCCTGATTTTATAGGCTTCATTTTTTATCCAAAAAGCAAGCGTTTTGTGGGAATGGACCAATCTATCGTTGTTTTGGATATATTTCCGCAAACAGTAAAAAAAGTGGGTGTTTTTGTCAATGAAAGTCAATTGAATGTGATTAAAATCTGTCAGGAATGGAATATAAATATTGTGCAGTTGCATGGTCAGGAAAGTCCAGAGTATTGTAAGAATATTCGGGACTCAGGAATTACTGTGTTTAAGGCCTTTTCTGTTGATGAGCATTTTGACTTTGATAAGCTAAAAGCATATACCACGGTATGTAATTACTTTTTGTTTGACACAAAAGGCATACTGCCCGGAGGAAGCGGACTTAAATTCAATTGGCAATTGCTCGAAAATTATAAAGGGGATGTTCCATTCTTCCTGAGTGGAGGCATTGGCCCGGAAGATGTTGATGCAGTCGTGAAATTAAGGCATCCCATGTTGTTTGGTATTGACATTAACAGTGGTTTTGAAGTCAGTCCAGCGGTGAAAGATGTCAAAAGGGTAAAAGAGTTTATCACGAAAATAAGGTCTGTTATCTAAAGTCTATTATCTAAAATCTAATATCTTATCAAATATGAATTACCAGGTAAACGAAAAAGGTTATTACGGCGAGTTTGGTGGAGCATACATTCCCGAAATGATGGTGCCGAACATTGAAGAACTGAGCTCGAGATACCTTGAGATTATCAACTCGTACAATTTCAGACAGGAATTTATTGACCTTCTGAAGAATTATGTAGGTCGGCCATCCCCATTGTATCTGGCGAAAAGGCTTTCAGAGAAATATCAAAGTAACATTTATCTGAAACGTGAAGATTTAAATCATACTGGTTCGCATAAAATCAACAATACAATCGGGCAGATTCTGGTAGCCAAAAAGTTGGGCAAGCACCGCATCATAGCAGAAACCGGGGCAGGTCAGCATGGGCTGGCAACGGCAACTGTATGCGCATTGATGGGTTTAAAGTGTATTGTTTACATGGGCGCAGTTGATGTAGAACGTCAGGCCCCGAATGTAAAAAAAATGCGGATGCTAGGGGCTGAAGTGATTCCGGCATTATGTGGCAATCAAACACTGAAAGACGCTACCAATGAAGCAATGCGCGACTGGATCAACAATCCGGTGGATACTCATTACATCATCGGTTCTGTCGTTGGGCCTCATCCATATCCAGACATGGTGGCAAGATTTCAATCGGTTATTTCCGAAGAAATAAGATGGCAGCTCGATGAGCAGACTGGACGTGAAAATCCAAACAGAGTGATTGCATGCGTGGGCGGAGGAAGCAATGCTGCCGGAGCTTTTTACTATTTTCTGGATCAGGAAAATGTTGAATTGATTGGAGTTGAAGCAGCCGGAAAAGGCATTGAAACAAATGAAACAGCTGCAACGCTCACGCTTGGCTCGCCAGGAGTTTTGCACAGTTCACGTTCTATTCTGATGCAAACCAGAGATGGTCAGATTACTGAACCATACTCGATATCCGCTGGATTGGATTATCCGGGAATCGGGCCGATGCATGCAAATTTATTTAAAACCAAACGTGCCAAATATCTCTGGGCTACCGATGATGAAGTTCTTGAATCTGCACTCGAACTAACACAATTGGAAGGAATCATTCCTGCCCTCGAATCGGCTCATGCCCTGGCAGCATTAAAGAAAATAAAGCTAATGCCGGAGGAAGTAACAGTAGTTAATATCTCAGGAAGAGGTGATAAGGACATGGAGATCTATCTGAATCACTTTGGTTACTAAGTTACCTTCGCTGGTAAGGATTGTAAATCCTGACCTAATTACTATAAAATGCAGATAAAAATCTAAATCAGCCTCGGTTCCGATAATTACCGGACCTAAAAACTTAATAAACTTAGTAACATGAACAACAGAATAAATAAGCTCTTTCAGGATAAAAAAGAAAGAATACTGTCCGTCTATTTCACTGCCGGTTACCCGAATCCGGAGGATACCGTTCCAATGATTCAGGCCTTGCAGGACAATGGGGTTGATTTAATTGAAATTGGTATACCTTTTTCTGATCCGGTGGCTGATGGACCTGTAATCCAGCACAGCAGTCTGGTTGCCCTGCAAAATGGCATGAGTGTAAGCAAATTGTTTGAACAGTTGAAAAACATCCGTCAATCGGTTGAGATTCCTCTTATTCTGATGGGTTACATCAATCCGGTACTTCAGTATGGCGTTGAGTCTTTTTGCCAAAAATGCAGTGAGATTGGTATCGATGGGCTGATTATTCCCGATTTACCTTTAAATGTTTACGAGGAAGAATTCAAAGGCATCTTTGAAGCCCACAATCTCCATAATATTTTTCTGATAACACCGCAAACTTCGGAGGAACGGATCCATGTAATTGATGAAGCATCCTCTGGCTTTATCTATATGGTTTCGAGTAATGCAACAACAGGAGCAAAGGCCAGTGTATCCGACTTTCAGAAAAGCTATTTCGAACGGGTAAATTCACTATCTCTGAAGAATCAGAGACTGATAGGATTTGGCATTTCTAATGCTGAAACATTTGAAAATGCCTGCCATTATGCAGCTGGTGCAATCATCGGAAGTGCATTTGTAAAAGCTCTGGATGGATCAGGTACACTTGATTTGAAAGTCTCAGGTTTTATTAATTCTATTGCAACTAAATTGTAATTTTAAAGAGGTTTTTTCTCCAAAGGATATATTACCGGGACAAATGTTTTGAAACAGTTTTGAGGTGAATATGTTATTCGATTGTGGCTCAGTATTTTATTTACTGAAGGTTTATCAGGCTTCGTTAAACTCTGTTAAATCTGTTTTTTAGCATAAAAAATCAAATAAAGATTGACTAAATTTAATCAACTTTAAAAACAAACAATAAAAAACAGAAAGCTTATGATGGAATACGCGAGAGTTATTTTACCGAAAGTGAGTTTTAGCCGTGATTTATTTCGGAAAGAATTGACAAAGTGTATTGACTGGGTAGGTGAATCGGAATTAAACGATTTAAAAATCTGGTGTTTTGAGAATTTCATGGAAATGTATCCAGATATACTTACCAAAGCTTTTGAGAAAAAAGCGGCATAATATCAGCGGTAAAATAAATTTTAAAAGGCGAAATGCCACATGTAATCACCCGATTGAAGGATGAGAAAAAACAACACAAAGGCTTCTACCGCAGAAGCCTTTTTTTTTAGTTAATAAGAAAAAGGAAAGAGGAAAAAGGAAATAGCATTGAAATAGATGATCGTTGCGGTTTTCCTTATTACTTATTCCTCTTTTCTATTTCCTTATTCCTTTTCAGCAGATTGCCCAAATCTCTGCCTATCTCACGGACTTTTTCAAATCCCTTATTTAATGGTTCAGAATTAATATCACCATATTCAGTATATTTGCTATCGATATGATAAGTTCTTGGATAAATAATGATCTTACTTGTAGATGTGAATTGTTTTTCAAGCTTTTCCTGAATATTTTCCATACAGATTTCATACGACACTGATGCACGGCGGGCTGCAATGTAAATGAGAATATCCTCCTGAGAAACATACTTTTGAAGTAATTGAAGATCAGGTAAATTATATTCTTTTGCAAAAGAAAAACCACTGTTCATTTTACGCTGTACGAAATGATTGGAGATAGCTTCCCGTGTATTCGGATTACAATAGCAAAAAGCGTTCAGGCTAAGCTCTTTGGAAAGTGCAGAAATCTTTAATAGCCAGATTTCAAATCCCGGTTCAAGCTCAGCTAATGGGGCGCATACCACAACAATTTTCTTGTGGTTGATTAACGGATATTCAAAATGGCATATGTAAATAGCCTTGCTTGTTCTTGTAATAATTGAAGTTGTTTTCGTTTCAATAAACCGTTCAATTAACCCGGTCTTCCCGGGCCAGCCGATCATGATGGCATCTGCCATCACTTCGCGTGAAGCCCTGATAATTCCTCCTGCAATGTTATAATCTATCGTAACAGTAATGTTTATTTTTGTTTCGTTGGCAGAGGCCATTTTTAAGAGCGACTGCAGATTGTTCTTCGCTATGATAAGGTTTTTTTCGGCTTCTTCGTTATTTGGCACAACGGATAGTACTGTAATCGGGTTGGGAGATTTCTTGTTTTTAATAAGGACTGCAAATTCAAGTAACATTTCCATGTTGTCCAAATTGGCTATGGGCATCAGAATATGTTCATCGTCCAATGTTGGACTCTTTAAATCGGGTTCATCCTTTTCTGCCGTAAGAATCCTGCGCGAGGCATTTTCTGTAACTAGTGTAGAAACCAGGCAAGTTACAAGTATTAATAAAATTGTACCGTTGAGCACATGTTCTCCAATGATTTTTGTCTGGAAACCTACAAGGATTACCGCAAGGGTGGCTGCAGCGTGTGAACTGCTCAATCCGAAGATGAGTTTCCGCTGGTCAGCCGAATACCTGAAAATGGAACTGGTGGCGCTGGCCGCAAACCATTTACCAAGCAATGTCACAAGTGACAGGGTTATGGCAATGATTAATGCAGCTGTACCTTTTAATAGAACTGAAATATCCACAAGCATTCCAACACTGATCAGGAAAAACGGGATAAAGATAGAGTTCCCGATAAATTCAATCCGGTTCATAAGAGTTGATGAGTAGGGTATGAGCTTATTCAGAGCCAGACCTGCCACAAATGCCCCTATTATCGGTTCAACACCTGCAAGCTCCGCCAGGAAGGCTGCAAAAAATACAACCGAGAGCACAAAAATATAATGCGAAGTTTTTTCACTCTCAAGCTTTTTAAAGAACCAGGCTGTTACCCTCGGAATAATCCAGAACATAATACCTGAAAACACTGCAAGCGAGGCAACCAGTTGAACCCAGAAGGAAGGACTCAGGTTCCCGTTTTTTGAACCTAAAATAACCGCCAATAAGATGAGTACCGAGGTATCAGTTAGTATGGTCCCTCCGACTGTAATGGCCACGGCCTCATTCTTTGATATCCCAAACTTACTGACAATAGGATATGAAACCATGGTATGGGTTGAAAACATGCTCGAAATCAGCAAACTGGCTGTTACGCTAAAGTCGAGAAAATAGTAACAAACCGGAAATCCGATCATCAGAGGAATGGTAAAGGTCAGAAACCCAAATACGAGACTTTTGTTTTTGTTCCGTTGAAATTCTTTTAAGTCAAGTTCAAGACCTGCAATAAACATGATATATAACAAGCCAATAGTGGAGAAAAGCTTGACTGCCGAATTTTGTTCGAGTATGTTTAATCCATGAGGCCCGATGACTACACCGGATATAATTAATCCGATGATTCCAGGAATTTTAAGCTTGCGAAGTAAGATCGGGGATAAAAGAATGATAAACAATATGACTGCAAAAACCAATACCGGGTTTTGAAATGGTCTTTCAAATTCATGGGCTATTTGATTGAAAAAACTTGTTGACATCCTCAATCAATTTATTGGTTTACTAAAATAATTTTTGCAAGATAGTTGAATTATGCTATAAACGAATCGCTTTCATCAATGATTTTCATGTATATTATTCCCGATAGCAGGAATCCTGTTCACTCCTTATTTTAATCATAAATTCATCGAACATTAATCTTCCTGTAATGAAATAGTTACTACTTGCAGGCGAATTTTATGCACAAAGCATGATGCAACCATCCATTCGTAAATTAGACATTGCAGTTATTTCCGATTTTCATCTGGCAACTTTAGCCTGTAAAGCTAAACCCTTGCTCAAATATTTAAAGTCAATTCAACCTAAAAGGCTTATATTGAATGGCGATATCATTGATTCATGGAGGTTCAGCAGGAACTATTTCCCTAAAGCGCACCTGAAAGTAATTCGCCAATTGGTGAAAATGATCGAAAAGGGCGTTCAGGTCGTCTATATTACAGGTAATCACGACGATGTTTTCCGTAAGTTCAACAACACCAAACTGGGAAATTTCAGCATAGTAAACCAATTGGAGCTTACTATCAATAATCAAAGAGTCTGGATTTTTCACGGTGATGTTTTCGATCATATCATCCATCATTCACCCTGGCTGGCTAAATTGGGAGCCGCAGCCTACGGATATCTTACCTTCTTCAACCGGCTAATTAATGTATTTATTAAAGTGTGCAGCGGTAAGGAAATGATTCTTTACAAATCAATGAAAGACCGGATTAAGAAAAGGAATGAAGTGCTGACCAATTTTGAGAAAGCGATTGCCAATGCAGCCATAAGTAAAAATATCGATCTTGTCATTTGCGGGCATACCCATGTTCCCGTTGATAAATCTGTTTATACCGATAAAGGTACAGTAAGATATATAAATTGTGGTGATTGGGTGGAGAATTACTCCGCTGCGGAATGTGTCGACGGAAACTGGTCTCTGAATTATTATCAGTCAGACTCTGAGGATGACGAGGTTGAATCACCAACTGATGAACTCTATATTCCCGATAAAAAGCAGTTGTACAGATCAATCCTTGAAGAAATGAAAGTCGCTGGTTTCTTTTAATTATTAAATGTGAAATTTAAAATATTCAACAATTATTAACTGATGCGAATACTATACGCCATACAAGGAACAGGAAATGGCCATCTGGCCAGGGCTACTGAAATTGTACCTATCCTGAAATCACTTGCTGATACTGATGTTCTGGTCAGCGGCACACAATCCGATCTGAAAGTGCCATTTAAGATTGATTACCGCTTATCCGGCATGAGTTTTATAATCGGGCAAAATGGAGGTGTGGATATTCTGAAGACTGTCCAAAAGTCGTCCGTATTTCAATTCATAAAAGATATCCGGAACCTTCCGGTCGATCAGTACGATTTGGTGATAAATGATTTCGAACCTGTTTCCGCATGGGCTTGCCGCCTTCGAAATAAGACCTGTATAGGTCTTAGTCATCAGAATGCTGTACTGCACCCTCTAGCGCCAAAGCCCGGATTTAATGATTTAATGGGTAAATTTATCCTGAAGCATTATGCCCCTGCATCTCATAAGTATGGTTTCAATTTCAGACCCCTCTCTCCTGATATATTCCCTCCTGTCATTCGTCAGGACATCCGTAATGCTGTATCAACCGTTCAACCCTGGTTTACGGTGTACCTACCCGCCTACAGCGATCAGCAAATTATTGATGTCTTATCCAAGGTACCGGATACCGATTGGCAGGTTTTTTCCAAACATTCAAAGACTAATTATACAGTAGGATCAGTTCATTTTCATCCGGTCTCTCTCCATGAATTTACGCAAAGCTTTCTGAATTGTACCGGATTGATCTGTACTGCTGGTTTTGAAGGTCCTGCTGAAGCAATCTTCATGGGAAAAAAACTTTGTGTGATACCCATGAAAAAACAGTATGAACAATATTGCAATGCAGCTTTCCTGAAATCGATGGGGATCAAGGTTCTTGCAAGTTTCTCCAAAGGAGTTCCCGAGCTGACTGATTGGGTGCAGAATTCTGTTCCACTTGAAATCAAATTTCCTGATATGACCTATGAAATAGTATCAGGCATACTTTCAAAGCACAAGGTAAAAGAAACAGGTTTGTCTTTTTATGCATTGAAACTTGAGTTTGCCAGGCTGTTGGCCAGACAGGGAACGCTTAATTTCTAAAGAACTCCTTTCTCCGGCAGGTATTTCCAGAATCGTTTGGGCAAATGCTGCCGATGCACCTTGTCATTTCTGCGCTCCTGGATACAAATGCTTTTGTAGTATTGTTTCCACATTTTCTGAAAATGCTTTTCGTCTTCAGCCAGCAGGGTAGTATGCAACTGCCCGTTTTGCGAATTGATTTTCAAATGGTCAAAAACAACCCGCGTTACATTCTTCAGATCGTACCCAAATCCATAATTTCGTTTTAAGTCATATATAATCCAGGATTGATCGGCATAACGGTCACGGAAATGCGGAATGCAAAGCGGAAGAACATCATACAGGGGAGCAAACGAAGCGTAATAACTTCCTTCGCTGGTTTTCTGAAACCGTACAAATCCATTGATCCGGTGCGCTTCATGACAGACTTTCTGGTGCAGTTTGTTTACCTCGACAACAACCGGCAACGCAAAATTTGTCTCTTCATTTTTCGTTGAATCAATAATCAAACGGATGTAATTCATTAGTAACAGGGGCGTATCAGGCAAGCCGGACAAAAAAACACGGTAAATCCGGTGGGCATTATCTTCCGATGAATGTGATATGATCCCTTTCCATACCCGCTCGGCTTTGTGGTCGCTGGTCTCAATAATGCTGGCAGATCCGAACAATACACCTTGACTTCCTTCTCCGGAAAGGATTTCATTGGGAAATTGTTTTTGCTGATAGCTTTCAAAAACCAAAGTCAGCAACCCTTCAAAGGTATTATCAAATGAAAAGACGTTCATCGCTTAATTACACATTTCAGTTTTCATTTCAACGAGTTATTCATTGTCATTTACTTCGTGTCATTGTGTAGTAAGAATCTCATTCACAACTCACAATCAATGACTATGAATGACCATGAATGACTTAATGACAAATTTATGACCTGCGTTCATCTACTGATGCAGACCAATGGGTCCTACCTCAAGGCCAGCATCATGGGGTTAAACAGATTCAACTGCACAGCCCCATCGGTTCCCAAGGGTTTCTTTTCAATCAACAACTGGCGAACGATCTCTGGTTTTAAATCCTGGATGTTTTTCGAACCAAGTTCGTTGCAGGTAATGAAATATCTTGCACGTTTCATTACCACACCCATTTTTTGCAGGTGAGATGAATTCAGTCTTTGATGTTTGCGCGCCATCACAATCAGCGGAACCGATCGAGTTCCTATCCCCGGAACACGCAACAGCATCAAGGGATCGGCCGTGTTGATGTCGATCGGAAATAGCTGTGGATTCCGTAAGGCATAAGTCACTTTCGGGTCAAGTTCCAGATCTAGGTTAGGATTCTGAGCGTTTACAATTTCATCGCTTCGGAAGCCGTAAAATCGTAAAAGCCAGTCTGCCTGGTACAAACGATGTTCACGGCGGAGTGGGGGAGTATTCAATGCAGGAAGCCGGTTGTCGTAGGTGTTTACTGGAATATATCCCGAATAATATACCCGCTTCAGATCGCGACGGCTATAAAGTGCAGAGGCCAGTTTCAGAATAGTCTGATCCGAATCGTCAGTTGCCCCGATTATCAATTGAGTGCTTTGTCCCGAAGGACTAAACAGTGGTGCATTCCGGTGATTCTTTCGTTCCTCTTTCGACTCAAGTATATTGGTCGAAATAATTTTCATGGGCTCAAATACGCTTTTAAAATCTTTGTCAGGTGCCAGCAACTTCAGGTTGTTTTCGGTAGGTATTTCTATGTTTACGCTCAACCGGTCAGCCCAACGCCCTGCATCGGCAATCAATTGAGCGCTGGCACCGGGAATGGCTTTCAAGTGAATGTATCCATTGTACCGGTGTTCAGTGCGAAGGGTTTTGGCGACAGCCACCATCCGTTCCATAGTATAATCAGGATTACGCAATACCCCTGAACTGAGGAACAGTCCTTCAATGTAATTTCGGCGATAGAATTCGATGGTAAGGGAGGCTACTTCTTCCGAGGTAAACGAAGTCCGGGGTATGTCGTTACTTTTTCGGTTAATGCAATAGGCACAATCGTATATGCAATGATTGCTCAGCATGATTTTGAGCAGTGATACACAACGTCCGTCTTCGGAAAAACTATGGCAAATGCCCCATGCCGTGGCATTCCCTATGCCTGCATTCGTATTGCTTCGTTTGGTTCCGCTCGAAGCACACGATACATCATATTTGGCGGCTCCGGCTAATATCTTCAATTTCTCAAGGCTTGTTTCTGAAATCATATCTGTTTAGTCATTAATGACAGTCATTTAATCATTGGCGTCTAAACAAGATAATAGAATCAACTGAGAAGTATTCAGTATTAGATGAAAATTTATATAATTTTAAGGGAGGATTCGGATTGTCTAATGAGTAAATCGCCAATCAGTTAACTAAGGATGCTGTCTTACAAAGACAGCATCCTTAGTTAACTGGGATAATTGTTGTGATTCATATCTGTATTTGAATGATCTTCATCAAGGCTATTTCCTTCCTGAGAGATTAAAACAGATCTATTTCTTACCTAAAGCTTTTTTAATTGCTTCTTCGGCTAAAGGTTGCATTATTAGATATCCGGCTTTGTTGGGATGAACCCCATCGCCAGATAATTCTTTTTTAAGTCCTTTTCGTTCATCTACCAGTGATGAAAAATAATCTACATAAACGATTCCATTCTTGTCAGCATAATTTTTAATCATCACATTCAGTGCGATTATCTTTTCAGCAGGTTGGAGTCCCGGTTTCCAGGGATAATCAAAAGCAGGTAACACTGAACTGAGAACAACTTTAATTTTATTGGCTTTTGCCAGTTCGGCCATTGAAATTAAATTGTCCATGATCATCTCTAAGGTTGATGGTCCCGTATTCCCGGCAATATCATTAGTACCAGCCAAAATAATTACAACTGCCGGTTTGAGATTGATTACGTCAGATCTGAACCGAACCAGCATCTGGGGGGTGGTCTGTCCGCTAATTCCACGATTTACGTAGGATTTTCCGGTAAAGAATTCAGGACAGGTATTAATCCAGCCTTCAGTGATGGAATTTCCCATGAATACAACGCGGTTTTCGCCCTTGGCAGGTAATCCGACTTTGGCATTATCGTCCTTGAAACGAGCTGTATTTGACCAGTCCTGGGCAAACGAGAGACCAACTGCAAACAAGGTTACAAAAAGGGTAAAAGCTAATTTCAATTTTTTCATACAATATGGTTTTATAAGATGAATTCATGCAACATACAGTTGCATTGGAGTGAATTTGAATAGATGGCATTTTGCTTAAGTGCCTGTCTTTATCCGGAGTGAACAAAGAGGCCGACTTTTTGGGACGGCCTCCGGGTATTGTTTCGTTTTAATAAAGTGTAAAAACAGTTAAATTTGATCAACCGCATTTTGATGAACCGCAGTCAGGACATTTCAAGCATCCTTCCTGATAGGTCACATTGTGAGAACCACATTCGCCGCAGGTAGCACCTTCGGAAAGGGTTCCGTCAGGAACATATTTTTTCAGTGCTCGGGCAACACCGGCTTTCCAGCTGTTGATGGTGTCGTTGTCAAACTGAAGACTGGTAACTGTATTAACTACCTTATGGATTGGCATTCCATGGCGCAGTACTCCTGAAATCAGTTTGGCATAGTTCCAGAACACCGGGTTGAATTTATAGGACAAACCTTCGATGGTCGTACGGTAGCCTTGTTTATTGGTGTACTGAAAATCGTATCGTTTTGATCCGTCAGGATTGATGTTTTTAATAATCTTTCCATTTTGTACCGAGCGGGGTAATAAAATACCGTCCTCATCATCGGATAAACCAGTAAAGATCTCGTATGGACGACCATCGATGGTTCCAATAAAGGCAACCCATTTGTCTTTTGAATTCTGGAACCGGACTACATCTGCATCCAATACAGTTGGCCGGGTTGTCGGGAAGATACTTTCGGTTTTAACTTCTACTTCTTCCTCTTCTTTTTTGTTTGAGATCAGAACGCCTGAACGTGAGCCATCGCGGTAAACAGTAACTCCCTTACAGCCACTCTTCCATGCTTCAAAGAAGAGTCTGCCTACCAGTTCCTCGTCGGCATCAGCTGGGAGGTTAATGGTTACGCTGATCGAATGGTCGACCCATTTCTGGATTCTTCCCTGCATGCGGACTTTATTCATCCAGTCCACATCTGTTGAGGTGGCTTTGTAATATGGTGATTTGGCAATTAATGCATCAAGGTCGGCTTCAGGATAGTTTTTTTTGAGCTCAAAGCCATTTACTTCCATCCATTCTTTAAATTTATGATGGAAAACAACATATTCTTCCCATGAGTCTCCTTCGGTATCAACGAAGTCTACTTTAATATTCTTATCGCTTGGATTTACTTTCCGGCGACGTTTGTATACCGGCATGAACACCGGTTCAATGCCCGATGTAGTCTGTGTCATCAGGCTGGTTGATCCCGTTGGAGCGATTGTAAGCAAGGCGATGTTGCGACGTCCGTATTTGGTCATATCCTGATACAGTTGCTCGTCTTCGGTGCGCAAACGTTTAATCATTGGGTTGTTCTTTTCGCGATCGGCACTGTAAATATTAAACGGTCCGCGTTCTTTAGCCATGTTTACCGACGAACGGTAAGCTTCCAACGCAACAGTTTTGTGGATTTCTTCATTGAAATCAGTGGCATCATCGCTTCCGTAACGAAGTCCAAGTGCAGCCAGCATGTCACCTTCAGCAGTAATACCTACACCGGTTCGGCGTCCTTCCTTGGCCTTGGTTTGAATCTTTAACCACATCGAACGTTCAATTTCCTTTAAGTCTTCGTTTTCGGGATCGGCATCAATTTTACCCAGAATGCCGTCAATTTTCTCCAGTTCAAGATCAATAATATCGTCCATCATGCGCTGGGCAAATCCGACATGTTCTTTAAAGAGGTCGAAGTTGAACCTGGCCTGTTTGGTAAACGGATTTTCGACATAAGCATACAGGTTGACCGCAATCAAACGACAGCTATCGTATGGACATAAAGGTATCTCACCGCAGGGGTTGGTTGAAACGGTTTTGTAGCCAAGATCGGCATAGCAATCAGGTACTGATTCTTTAACAATGGTATCCCAGAACAGTATTCCCGGTTCAGCTGATTTCCATGCATTGTGCACGATCTTCTTCCAAAGTCTGGAGGCATCAATTTCCTTTACATATTTTGGAGTCTTGGAGTCAATCGGGTATTGTGTCATGTATTTTTCGCCAGATTCAACGGATTGCATGAAATCGTCATGGATTTTAACCGAAACGTTTGCACCGGTAACTTTCCCCTGTTCCAGCTTGGCATCAATGAATGATTCCGCATCCGGATGTTTAATGGATACTGATAGCATCAGGGCGCCCCGGCGACCATCCTGTGCGACTTCGCGGGTAGAGTTTGAATAGCGTTCCATGAACGGAACAATGCCCGTGGAAGTCAGGGCTGAATTCTTTACTGGCGAACCCTTTGGACGAATGTGTGACAGGTCGTGTCCGACACCACCGCGCCGTTTCATCAGTTGCACCTGTTCCTGATCGATTTTCATGATGCCCCCATAAGAATCGGAATTGCCTTCATTTCCGATCACAAAACAATTGGAAAGTGATGCAATCTGAAAATCGTTTCCAATACCGGTCATTGGTCCCCCTTGAGGAACGATATACTTAAAGTCCTTGAGCAGCGCAAAAACCTCTTCTTCGGTCATCGGGTTGACATAGTTCTTTTCGATTCGTGCTATTTCCGAAGCGAGGCGGCGGTGCATGTCGTCGGGAGTAAGTTCGTAAAGGTTTCCGAACGAGTCCTTCAGTGCGTACTTATTTACCCAGACCCTTGCAGCAAGGTCATCTCCCTTGAAGTATATTAAGGAGGCATTATAGGCCTCATCCTGGGAGAAGGTTGATTTCCCCGTTTGGGGATCGACTGCCACGTTTTTAAATGTCATAATCAAAAAAATTTGAGCTTTAATAATAGATAATCGTTTGTAAACGTGATGGATTTTTATTCCGCGTTTGTTCTTTTTTGCTGTATGCAATATAAGTCTAAGTTTATATAAGTTGAATACTAATTTTAGAATTAATTTTAGAAGTTATCAACTTGGTGGTGTTAGTATATTAATAATGAATATATTAACATTTTATTATTTAGAAAAAGTTAACAGAAACGGAAATTGGTTTTCGAACGAAAGGAGTTTTTTGTTCAGGAATTTAACTGAAGGCAAGTTGTTTGTGAAGACTTAGTGTTTTACTTAATGGAGTAGGGATGCAGATCAGGATTTGTTCAAAACTTTATCTAAAATAATTGATGTTGCTCCCAGATTCTGATTGGCAAAGGTAATGCAATCGCGGGAAATTGAATCCTTTTTTGCGGTATCTGTTAGTAAATTGTTGAGTATTGTTTGAAGTGAATCGTAATCCGACACAGGATAGGCTATTCCAAGATTGACCATGGAGGTTGCTTCCTGAAACTTCAGGTAATTAGGTCCAAATACAATAGGCATTCCAAAAACAGCCGCCTCGAGGGTATTGTGAATTCCAACTCCGAAGCCCCCTCCGATGTAAGCCAGATCAGCATATTTATAGATGGCAGACAATAATCCGATGGTATCAACAATTAGTACCTGTTTGTTTATAACTGACTCTTCTGTCGCCACAGTATAACAAATTGCTCCATTTTTCAACAGGTTCATTAACCTTTCAATATTTGCCTTCTTTGTTTCGTGTGGGGCAATGATGAATTTGGTTTCCGGATGGCTCTGAATATATTGAACAAGTAATTCTTCATCAGGTTTCCAGGTACTACCTGCCACTACCAACGGGGACGATCCTTTAAACTTGTCCACCAAAGGAATATTCTTCCCGTTACGGGCTATTTCGGCAACACGATCGAAACGGGTATCACCGGCTTTTGTCACATTATGGATGCCGATTTGTGCAAGCAGCTGAACTGAGGACTCGTCCTGAACAAAAAAGTGTTCAAATCCGGAGAGCATCTGCCTGTACCATTTTCCCCAGGGTGAGCTTTTAAAGAACAACTGATTCTTTCGGAAAATTGCTGAAACCAGGTATAAGGGGATATTTCTTTTCTTTAATTCCGTAATGTAATTGTACCAGAATTCGTATTTGACAAAGAATACAAGTTCGGGTCGAACCAGTTCAATCAGCTTTTGGGCATTCCTTTTGGTGTCGGCCGGAAGGTAACAGATGTAATCAGCCAATTTATAATCTTTGCGTATTTCGAATCCTGAAGGTGAGAAAAATGTAAGGAATACCCTATATTGTGGATAGTCTTTTTTAATGGTTTCTATAATCGGCCGTCCCTGTTCAAATTCGCCCAACGACGCACAATGAACCCATATGATTGGCCGGTCGTGTTTTATTTTGGCTTTCAGTTCTTCTAAAACCCTGGCTCGTCCTTCACTGATTTGCCTTGCCTTGGTATTGAAAGGTGAAGCCAGTTTAATCAGAATTGAATACAGGAAGATTGAAATAGTATAGATGACCTTCATTCGGGTTTGCTTTTGAACGGTAAAAATAGTGTTTTGCTTCGAATTGTATGCGTTCGGTTAAAGGCTTGCCAGATAACCGGTATCTTTTTTTAGCCGGGGTTGCATGGAAGCCTCCACGGCAAGTTGATCACAGCGTTCATTCTCCGGAATACTGGCATGTCCCTTTACCCATATGAATTTCACTTTATGTTTGGGGTAAGTCTTCAGGAACCTTAGCCACAGGTCTTCATTCTTTTTGCCTTTAAACCTGATCTTAACCCAATTCCATATCCAGCCTTTTTCGACTGCATCAACCACATATTTCGAATCAGAATATATTGTTACCGTTGAATTTTCGATTTTAAGCGATTCTAAACCTGTAATTACAGCCATCAACTCCATACGATTGTTGGTCGTCAGTTCATATCCATCCGAAAGTTCTTTTCTGAATTGTCCGGAGAGAAGAACCGTTCCATATCCTCCAGGACCTGGATTTCCCCGTGCCGCACCATCAGTATACATTATAATGTCCATATTTTATACAAAAAGAAAGACCCGCAAATTACGGGTCTTTCTGGTATAATACAAATCAATTGTTATTTTGTGATAGTCATTTCATCAATGAGGTTTTGGGCGCCGGCCATCTTGTCAATGGTCCAAAGCACAAACCGAATATCGACATTGATGCATTTCTGCAGTTCATTCTCGTAAGTCAGATCACCGCTCATGGCTTCCCAGTTGCCGTCGAAAGCGATACCAATTAGTTCACCTTTCCCATTGATAACAGGACTTCCTGAATTACCGCCGGTAATATCGTTGTTTGAAAGGAAGCAGGTATGCAGTTCCCCGTCAGAATCAGCATATCTGCCGTAATCCTTGGCTGCATAAAGTTTTTCCAGTTTGGCAGGTACATCGAATTCTTCGTCACCAGGAATTTTCTTTTCAATATATCCTCTTAATGTGGTGAAATAGTTGTATTTCACTCCATCACGGGGAATATAGCCTCCAACAGTTCCATAGGTTAAACGCATGCTTGAATTGGCATCCGGATAGAAGTTTTTGTCAGTTTCCATTTCCATGAGACCGCCAACAAATAAATGGTTTCCCCTGGCAAGGTTCCCAATGGTCTTATCTCTATCCACACCAATTACACTCATCATTTTGAAGATATCGATTGAAACCTGGTAAATAGGATCTTTCCCGAGAATTTTGGCTTTAGGAGCCTTGAGGAAGTTCTCCAAACGCTCTTTGCTTCCGAAAATTGACTTGGCGTATAATGCTTTGGTGTATTTCTCAAAATCGTTGCCATACTTGGTTTTCACCGTCTTGAAGAATGATGGATGATATTGAGGAGCTACATTCTCCTGATAGATACGGAAAAGTGCTGCAGCAATTTTCTGGTCTGTAGCAGGATCAAAATCCTTAAAGAAGTCATCCAGTCCGTTCTTCACACGATCAGAAGCAAGATTAACGGTTTCCGAAGTTTTCTCTTTTTTCAGTAAGGCATCATAGAGTGGACGGGTGCGGTTGGCAAATGAGAATATTTCTGGTCCGCGAACCATAGATTCCATCATGTATTCTGAGGCCGTTGCAGCAGTTACATCCTTATAGGCATCGGCAATCATATCGAGCGCTTCACTATATTTTTCTTTTCTTTTGGCATCAGCATTTACCCATTTTGTAAACTGAGCCTCGAGTTGTTTCTTTTGATTGATGATGTCAAGGTCCTGAATGCCTTTATTCTGACCGATGCTGTATTTGTAATAGTTCGCGCTGCGGGCAAATTTTGCAGCATACATCAGTTTGTTCTTACGCGAAGTATTCATGAATTCATGCATAATGCGTTGTTTTTCTTCACGCACTTTGATTCGAATTGGATTGGTCACTTTCTCCGTATATTCTATGCCGAATGAAGTTTTGTAACGGTTGGTGCTGCCGGGATATCCCATAACCATAGCAAAATCGTTCGTTTTATACCCATTTAACGAGATTGGCAAATGATATTTTGGTTTGTAAGGTACGTTGTCTTTTGAATAAGCAGCAGGCTTTCCGTCTTTTCCGCAGTAAATACGAAACATACTGAAGTCGCAGGTATGACGTGGCCACATCCAGTTATCCGTTTCGCCTCCGAATTTCCCCATAGACTGTGGGGGAGCGCCGACAAGGCGGATATCCTTGAATGTTTCATATACAAAAAGATAATACTTGTTATCGTTATATAAACTTTGGACACGGGCGTCGTATGGATTTTCTCCAGTAGCTTCTTTTTCAATTTTAGAGGCGATTTCACGTACTTTCTTGCTTCGTTCGTCGCTGGACATCTGGTCGTTTAATTCTGGCAAAATCTTATCCGTAACATCTTCAAACCGGATCAGAAATGAAGCTGATTTACGGAGATTAGGCAATTCTTCTTCTTTGGTTTTAGCCCAGAACCCATTTCGAAGATAATCATGAGTAAGAGTATCTGTACTATGTGCCTGAATTTCATCAAATCCGCAATGATGGTTAGTCAGGAGCAGACCTTCATCTGAAATGAGCTCTGCAGTGCATGATCCGTGATCGAGTGCAACAACCGCGTCTTTCAGGCTTGAATGATTAATGCTGTATATATCTTCAGCATTCAATGAGAATCCTTCTTTTTTCATTTGATTGATATTCAGTTTTTCAATCAAAGCAGGCAACCACATTCCCTCGTCAGCTTTCACTATTCCTGGAAGAAAAACCTGGATGAATGCGACAATAGCTAATAATCGTTTCATTAGATAAATTAAAAAGTGAAATAATTGGAAAAATAATAAGCAAAGATATAGATATATGTTTATTTACAAATCTTTTTCAAAGAAGCCTGTTAAAAATCATGTTAATAGATTTAAACAGATACCTGAAGTCAATTTCCAGTTGTAATTATTAGATGACCCCAGGTAATAAAGGGTTCATAACCTTCAGAATTGTTATCTTTGCAGCAAAATTATAATCCCCAATGATCATGGAAAGAAAAGTGAGGGTTCGGTTTGCTCCCAGTCCAACAGGCCCGCTTCATATGGGTGGAGTACGAACAGCTTTATTCAATTATTTGTTTGCCAAAAAGCATGGTGGCGATTTTCTGTTGCGTATTGAAGATACTGATCAAAACAGGTTCGTTCCCGGAGCCGAAGAATATATCATTGAAGCGCTGAAATGGTGCGGACTGGTACCTGATGAAGGTGTGGGCTTTGGTGGCGATATGGGTCCATATCGTCAAAGTGAGCGCAAGCCGATATACAAGAAATATGCCGATTTACTGATCGAAAATGGTAATGCCTATTATGCCTTCGACACAGCAGAGAAATTGGATCAACTGCGGAAAGAATTTGAAGTGCGGAGAGAGGTCTTTTCGTACGACTTGCATACACGTGACGGATTAAAGAACTCCCTCACCCTTTCAGCAAAGGAAGTTGAGGACAGACTGCAAAGCGGTCAGCACTATGTGATCCGTTTCAAAATGCCGGTAAACCGCATTATTGTTGAGGAAGATTTGATTCGTGGTCGTGTATCCTTCAATACCAACCAGCTTGACGATAAGGTTTTGTATAAATCCGACGGTATGCCCACATATCATCTGGCCAATGTCGTTGACGATCACCTGATGAATATAACACACGTTATCCGTGGTGAGGAATGGTTACCGTCCATGCCACTGCATATCTTATTATACGAATCGTTGGGCATCTCTGAAAATCGCCCGCAGTTCTCACACCTTCCATTGATCCTGAAGCCGGAAGGTAAAGGAAAACTCAGTAAGCGTGACGGTGATAAAATGGGTTTCCCTGTTTTCCCACTTCTTTGGAAAGATCCCGAAACAGGAGATATTTCAAGAGGTTACCGCGAAGATGGCTATTTCCCTGAGGCCTTTATTAATATGCTTGCACTCCTGGGATGGAGCCCGGGAACCGAACAGGAGTTCTTCTCTATTGATGAATTGATTGAAGTCTTTGATCTTGCTCATGTAGTAAAATCAGGCGCCCGGTTCGATCCTGCAAAAGCTAAATGGTTTAACCGTCATTACCTGCAACAGAAAACACCAGCAGAGCTTGCCGGATTGTTTTTACCTATCCTGAAAGAGAAAGGAATTACTACAGATTTGGAACACCTTGAACAAATAGTTGGTATGATTCAGGATCGGTGTGAATTCGTGAATGATTTATGGGAACAGGGTCATTATTTCTTCCAGGCACCTGAAAGCTATGATGAGAAGATCATACAAAAGAAATGGAAACCCGACACCAACGAAAAGCTACTGTCTATCGCTGAACTTTTCGAAACGATAGCAGAATGGAATGCCGAAGCCATTAAAGAAGCCTTCTCAGCCTTTATGACCGAAAAAGAATGGAGCTTTGGCGTTGTCATGGTTCCTATCCGTTTAGCCCTGGTAGGCAGCAGCAGTGGCCCTGACTTATTTGCAATCTTTGAGATGATTGGTAAAGAAGAAACGATTGGAAGAATAAGGAAAGCCTGTGAGATAATTACAGTGAATTAGAGTGCTGAATTTCTTATCTTTGTGGAAATTAAACTGTCATGAGAGCAATTGAAATTAATTCTAGAACAGATAAGTTCGGACATCTGAATATTGACTACAAACTCAATAAATCAGATCTTGATGTTCGTGTTTTGATTCTAGTTGATGATGATTACCCTGAAATTGAAGAAGAGAAACTTTGGATGAGTTCAATATCAAAGAACCCTGCCTTCGATTTTTTAAGTGAACCAGAAGAAGATATATACTCACATAAGGACGGAGAACCATTTGATGATTAAGAACAATATAGTACTTGTTCCTTTTCCCTTTGATGATTTTTCTGGTTCAAAGGTTAGGCCTGCTCTTTGCCTGACCTCTGAAATTGGTAAATATAACCATGTAATTATCGCATTTATTACAAGCAAAATTCCTGACGATTTGATTGATAGTGATGTTCTAATCAGAAAGCAATCTAAAGAATCTCTGGGGACTGGGCTGATAGTTGATTCAGTTATTAGATTGCATAAAATTGTAACCATTCCCAAAAGCATCATAAAGAGAAAATTAGGTGGAATAAACAAATCAGTTGAAGTTGAGATAAGTGAAAAGCTAAGACAATTGTTTAACAATTAACAGAATAGTGGAATAGTGGAAGAAGAATTGGAAATACCGTCCTGGCATATGGATCTAATAAGGGAACGACTGGAGGATTATAAAAATAATCCTAATCAGGTGCTGGACTTTGAGAATACAATGGATGAGATACTAAAGGAATTAGACTAATATATTCCGAAATAGAAATGGTCACTTGAATCTAATTCAGGTGACCATTTTTTTTGCCCAGATCAACAAAACCAAAAGTTGGGTTAAGCTCCATATTCGATACAACTATAAATTATCCAGATTTTTTGCACCAATTTCAAATCAGCTTCTATCCACAAAAGAGGAACCTATGCAACCCGATTAATCCTTTATTATACAAAAAACATAGCACCCTGATATTTTATCAATATCTTTAATTAACTTTCGAGTTAGAATCATTCTAATTGATTTGCAATCTGTCTTATGGGAAAAATAGGACAGATATAAGGAGAAAATACAATGAAAAAAATTACATTGTTTTTATCACTTCTACTTGCAATCGCTTCTTTAAAAGCACAAGAATATCAAATTAGTTTTGCAGGAACAGGAGAAATTACCGCCGTTGACAGTGTTACAGTCGAAAATCTTACCCAAGGAATATATACAAGTCTGAACGGCAAAGAAGTATTACATTTATCAGGAACCTGGACAGATAGAAATGTTATACCTGATAATGGAAAAGAGATCCGTATTTATCCCAATCCGATGATGGGGAATACTACAATTGATTTTTTTGCTACTACTTCAGGAATAACTGAAATTGAGTTATTCGACATTTCCGGCAAAAGAATAATTACAGCTCAAAGCAATTTAACAATAGGTTTGCATTCATTTAAAGTAAGTGGATTAAGCAGTGGAATTTACATGTTAAGAATTCGTTCACAATCGTATTCTTACACCGGGAAACTGGTAAGCAATGAGGCTTCCAGTTCGGAAATCAAGATTAGTTACCTCGGGAATAGCAAAATTCTCGGTATAGCCAAAAGATTAAAAAGTGCCCAGACGGAGAAAATGATGCATTACAACACTGGTGACAGATTAAAAATTACAGGAATATCGGGTATTTACAGCACCGTAATTACTGATATACCTACTGAAAATAAAACCTTAACTTTTGAGTTTGTCGAATGCACTGACGGTGATGGCAACAATTATCCGGTGGTACAAATAGGTACGCAACTTTGGATGGCTAAAAACCTGGAAACCACCAACTACAATGATGGTACCAACATTCCAAATGTAGTTGATGATATTGAATGGCATAATCTTGCAACTCCCGGCTACTGCTGGTATAACAATGACATTGCTAATAAAAACAAATACGGCGCTTTATACAACTGGTATGTTAAAGATAAGGCTAATTTTTGTCCAATAGGTTGGCACGTACCTCTTGATGCCGAGTGGACAACACTTATAAATTTTTTAGGTGGGGCAACAGTCGCCGGTGATAAACTTATTGAAACAGGGGCAAATTGGAATTGGTGGACCGGTGCGACAAATGAAACAGGTTTTTCAGCACTTCCGGGAGGCTACCGACCAAGCATGTTTTACGATATTGGAGGTAATGGCTATTGGTGGGGTTCAATAGCAGGATATACATTCGCTGTTTGGATTCCATCGCAACACAGCGGGAGTACTTCTGTCTATAGAGTTGACAGTAACTTGAGCGAAGGATTTTCTGTTCGTTGTGTCCGGGATGATATAACTGCAGGTGCAGTGATTCCTACCTTGAGCACAAAAGCGGTTAGAAGCATAACTATTAACTCGGCCCAAAGTGGAGGAACCATTATTTCTTATGGGAATGCGAAGGTTACAGCTAATGGATTGTGTTGGAACACTACCGGAAATCCATCCATAAACGATTTCAAAACTATTGATAATATTTCGGTAAGCTTCAACTCAGATTTAAAAGATTTAACACCAAATACAACTTATTACATACGTTCTTACGCAACAAACATTGCTGGTACAGGATATGGGAATGAAATCTCATTTAAAACATATACCGGAACTGTTTCCGATATAGCAGGTAATGTATACAATACAATAACCATCGGAACACAAGTGTGGATGGTTGAAAACCTCAAAACCACAGAATACAATGATGGTACAAACATTTCAAATATAATTGATGATTATGGATGGTATCATCTTACAAGTCCTGCCTATTGCTGGTACAATAACGATGAATCTAATAAAAATACTTACGGTGCTTTATACAACTGGTATGCAGTAAATACAGGAAAACTTTGTCCAATAGGCTGGCATGTGCCTACCGCTTCTGAATGGACAACACTGATAAACTTTTTAGGAGGTGATAGTATTGCAGGAGGAAAGCTAAAAGAAGCAGGTAAAGCCCATTGGGTCGATCCCAATACAGGAGCAACCAATGAAAGCGGGTTCAAAGCTCTTCCTGGTGGCTATCGATTCTACAGTAGTCACGAAGCTGTTCTCGGTGGTTTCGGTCAATGGTGGACCGTCAGTGAAACTGATATTAACTATGCCTCCTATGTATTCATGTCTTATGATAGCAAAAGAGTTGTGAGTAGCTCCAACGGCGAAAAGTATTATGGCTACTCAGTTCGATGTATTAAGGATTAATTCATATTTAATACAACAAGGTGGCGGAATATTTTGTTATTTGTAATAACATTGTTGATTAACTTTTGCCTAAATACATGCCTTCGACAACCTGTATTTCCAGAAAATGTTATAAATTACACCACCGAAATAAATTCAGCCCCAATTTCGTGTATCCCGTCAATTATTATCTTCCTATGCGCAGGACGTGGGTTCCTGTGACCGGTTGCATAATGTCTCGGCAATCGCTCTTTGATTCTGACAACATACGCCTGAAGTTCTGTTTTTAATTCAATGAATTTCGTATATTTGAAGTAAAGTTTATTACCATGAAGGTGGATAAAAGATTAGTAATAAATGATTTGAGTAATCTGTTAAAAGCCAGATTTCCTGATAACCTAAAGGATGTTGTGCTTTTTGGATCTCAGGCCAATGATACAGCTCATATAGATTCTGATTATGACTTTTTAATTGTACTGAAGGAAAAAGTAGATTGGAAGATTGAGCGAGAGATCTCTGACCTCTGCTATGAAATTGATTCAAAGTATGATATACTGACCGATATTCACATTTTAAGTGAAGGTGAGTTATCAACAATACGTGGTAGGCAACCTATTTTTGTTGATGCACTGGCAAATGGATTGCACGCATGATAGCTGAGAATGACAGAGATGCACTTATAGAATACCGCTTAAAACAAGCTGTTGAAACCATTGATCTGGCTAAATTTCTGGTATCGAGTGATAAATTAGTCATTGCAGTAAATCGGATATATTATGGTATGTATTATGCCTTAACTGCTCTGGCATTGAAGCATACATTTAAAACATCAAAGCATACTCAATTGATAGGATGGTTTAATAAAGAATTTGTTCTGAGCAAAAAGGTTGATTCAAAATATGCAAAAATTTTATGGAATGCCTATAAAAACAGAACCAAGGGTGATTATGAAGCTTTTATTCTGTTTTCAACCAATGAAGTTGAGTTAATGCTAATCGAAATGGTTGATTTTATTGAAGAAATAAAGTCTCTTTTAAAGGAATAACATCTGTCATATTTGGGCAAAAGTCTACGCCCCTTCAAATCAATGCAGCACTGGCTGCGTATTTAACTCAAATTCTATTTCAATGTCGTTTAGTTAAGAAAATATCTTAGCTAAGATCGTCATTGCGAGGAACGAAGCAATCTATAAATCAACAGATTGCTTCACTTCGTTCGCAATGACGGCGTTAACTAAACGATATTGCATCTTATTTATTCTCTGATTTTTTGCATCCTATTGTTTTTCTTAACACTGAAACTATAGCCAACCTGCTTGTTTGAGAATAATATTGTTTCGGATATTTATTCCGAATCCGAATCCATTAAATGCATTAAATCCCCATATCCGAAAGGGGTCAAAGCTATATCGGAGTGTTACCTTGAGTATACCTTGTGTGTACCTTATGTGTTCTGGAATAAATAAGGTATACTTATTCTAATCTTATTCTATACTTATTTTATACTTATGGTAAAGCCCGAACCCTACCCGTTTATTACGGGTAACCGGCTTCAAGGTTTCAAAAAGGAATAAAAATAGGATTTCAGAACACGACAGATTCAGATCAAGTCATTGAGGGCTGATCATGTGTATAATAAGCATTGAAAAAGACAAGAGATTTTTACCCATTTGCTATTCGGGCATACAAGGATTCCATCCTTCTATAGGTAAAGGATAGAATTCATATTCATAACATTGAATCAACTGAAATTTACCCCACTTTTAAATCAACACCCATCAGCAACAATGTGATCAGGATTAATCCAACTACGATGCGGTACCATCCGAATACTTTGAATCCATGTTTCTGGAGGAAGGTGATGAAGGTCTTAATGGCTATGAGGGCTACGATAAATGCAATCACATTGCCAATAACCAGGGTTCCGATATTTTCAGCATTAAACTGTTTGTAGTCTTTAAGCAACTTAAAGGCTGAGGCTGCTGCCATAGTCGGAACGGCCAGGAAAAAGGAGAATTCGGCGGCATTGGTCCGTGTCAGTTTCTGTTGCATTCCCCCGATGATGGATGCAGCCGAACGCGAAACTCCCGGAATCATAGCAATACATTGCCAGAAGCCAATTTTAAGGGCTTTTGGATAAGTGACTTCCTGATCAGGATTTACCTTGCTGAACCATTTGTCGACAAATAATAGAAGAATTCCTCCAAAAAACATTGTAATTGCGACAACCAGAACGTTTTCGAGCAAGCTGTCGATAAAATTATGAGCAAGGAAGCCAATAACTGCTGCTGGCAGAAAGGCAACAAAAAGCTTTTGGTAGAAGGTCCAGCTTTGAAGGAACCGGCGCCAGTATAGGACAACTACCGAGAGGATGGCTCCGAACTGGATATTGACAGTAAATGCCTTTGTAAATTCGTCAATATTCATTCCAAGCAGCTTTTCGGTAATAATCATGTGCCCGGTTGAAGAGATTGGCAGGAACTCTGTGATTCCTTCGACAATAGCAATTACAATGGTTTGAAAAAGTGTCATAGTATGATTTGTAATAAATGATATACTTCTTAAGAAATAGCTTTTCGGGTATAAAAATAGGTTTTTCCTTCAGAACGGTTATCAAAGTTAAAAATTTCTTTACCCCGATTTAAATTATAAAATGCCAGCATGGCTACATCTCCTGCACAAAATAATGAATGCAGACACATCACGCTGAGAAAGAAATACATCAGTGGTTCATTGTAAAACACCAGGAAGCCGATCAGACAAAGTATTTTTACAACAATTAGGGGAGCAAGTGCAACAAAGTGGAAAGCCCCGGAGGCAATCACCTGACGATCGGCCAGGGCGTAGAAAATAAACTTCTTCAGGATGAAGCCAAACGAAATCTTCTTTGCACCAGAAAGCAAATAGGCAAGCGCATGAAGAAGTTCATGAATAACAATGAGTGCAGAAAGTGAAAAGAGAATACCAAATCCTATATTGATCAGTGATTCTGAATGTCCCTTGAAAGAAAGAATGATACTTTGGGTAAGAATGAAAATAAAAATCAGCATCATAACAACCTGGTAAACGGAGTATATTCGTATAATGTGTTTTTCTTCACGGATTTGTTCAACAACAAACTCACGTAGATTTTGATGCGTTACTTCGGTTAAGAGCTCGAATTCGTTTTCGTTGAGCAGATCTTCAGGTCTTAGCTTTCTTCTCATGGTCATGAATTTCAGCCATAAACTGTTTGGCAGGTGTTCCCTTTACCCATTTCCTTTTTCCCTGAAATATGTTATTCGTTTCGGATGATCTGAATCATAGCTTTCAGGTTAATAAGCCGGGTTATGAAAGCAAACAAAATGCTGGAAATGATCATGATACCATATCCGATATACCAGGTGATGATTATCTTGCTAAGGTATCCCGCAAGAAAAACAAAACCAACAAATAAAATTAACTTTCCGATAATACGGTAATTGATTGTCAGCTTTAAAATGACCACTGCCAGTATCGTTTGTGCAAGTGCTGTAAATAATTGCGTTACAAGGCTTGTCCAGGCTGAACCCAAAGCCTGAAAGTGGGGTATCAGGATTAAATTCAAGCCGATATTTATACCCATTCCGACAACTGCCATCCAGTTTAACTGCCTGATGCTCCCATTTGCAGTAAGTAAAGTTCCGAAAATGTAAGTCGTGGCAATGCCGAGAAAGCTGATCATTAGTATCTGTAAAATCGAGGCTGATTTGTCAATATTGCCGTCATAGAGAAAATCCATCAGGTCGTGATTGTAGAATCCTGAAGAAAGACTGATGATAATTGCAGGGACAAAAAGCAAAAGGAATGAAAATTGTACCATGGAACCAATATCTTCCTTTTTTTTTATCATTCGTGCAAAAATTGGAAGCAATAAGCCGGCAAACAGAACACCGAACATCGAGACTGCATCGAGCAAACGAAATGCCTGGGCATAAATACCGGATTGTTCCTTTCCATCAGGCAATAATCCAACGAGCATGACAGAATCAATGCGGTTGTAAAACGACATCAGCAGAATCAGCAAAGCATAGGGGTAACTCTTTTTCAGAAATACGACAAAGAACCGCCGGTTGAAATAAAACGTTAACTTTCCGGTGTGAGATAACACAACTCCAAGTGTAATAAGGCTGGCAGTCAGATATGCTGCCGTCTGTGCGTAAACAAACCATTCTATTTGGAAGGTATGGTGGGTAATATTGGTAAATAAAAGTACTGAACAGATAATGATCATTAGCGAACGGTCGAGTACTGACAAAAGGCTGTCGGTTCGGAAGAGGTGCAACCCGCTGATGTTTGACCGCAGATAAAGCGCAAATGAGATAAGGAACTGGTTTAAGATAAGGAAGACCAGAAGATGCATCTGTATTTGCTTGTATCCCAGGATTAATGCAATGAGAATACAAACAACTGCATAGATACCTGCCAATAAAAACTTAAACCCCACAATGTTACTGATGTGTTTTTTCATCAGTTGATGGTGCTGGGCAATGTTCTTGTTATTATAGTTGGTTATCCCCAGATCGAGCAGGATGTTGAGGATCATTGAGAAACTGAGCAAGGAGAAGTAAAGACCATAACTTTCGGCACCAACCAGGTTTTGCACATGGCGGTCGATCCCAAATATCCAGAAGGGTTTGATTAAAACATTCAGAAAAAGGAGCAGTAAAAGATTTGTAATAAACTTTCGTTTCAATCGGGTAGCTTTTTTCTGGTTTGATTAAAGTGAGTCAAAAGTAGTAATTTTTTAAACAGACTTTGTACATTTGATTAGATTTCGAAACTTAACCAATACCTATGATTATTGCAGTCAATACACGTTTGTTAATTCAGGGAAAACTCGAGGGAATCGGGTGGTTTGCCAGGGAAACCTTATCGCGCATCACACGTGATCATCCGGAGCATCAGTTCCTGTTTATTTTTGATCGTCCGTATGCAGAAGAATTTATTTTCTCAGAAAACGTAACTCCCATTGTATTATCTCCGCCAACCAGGCATCCTATTCTATGGTATATTTGGTTTGAATTTCAGATTCCACGAATTTTGAGAAAGTATAAGGTAGATTTATTTTTCTCTCCTGATGGATATTTATCCCTCAATACCAGTATCAGGCAATTGGCGGCAATTCACGATATTAATTTTGCACACCGGCCCAAAGATTTGCCCTGGCTGAAAGCTAAATATTACAATTATTATTTTCCCAGGTTTGCACGGAAGGCAAAACGGATTGTAACCGTATCTTACTTTTCAAAGGAAGATATCAATCGGACCTATAAGATTGAGAACGACAAAATTGATGTGGTCTATAATGGTGTAAATACAATGTACACGCCGACCTCGGATGAAGAAAAGCAGAGAACAAAGGATATTTATTCAGACGGGAAAGATTATTTTCTTTTCATCGGATCGTTGCATCCGCGTAAAAATATCTGTGGATTATTAAGAGCATATGATGCCTTCCGTACTTCGGTTGAATCGGACACCAAACTGGTCATCGTGGGTGAAAGCATGTTTAAAACCAGTGATATAGAACTGGCTTATGAAGGTATGCGTTACAAGGATGATGTTGTTTTTACAGGCAGGTTGGGGAATGAAGAATTACATCAGGTTTTAGGGGCATCACTGGCACTGACATTCGTTCCATTCTTTGAAGGATTTGGTATACCGGTTATTGAGGCAATGAATGCCGGAGTACCGGTTATCTGTTCAAATACAACTTCTTTGCCTGAAGTGGGGGGATATGCAGTTTTATATGTAGATCCGTTTGCAATGAGCCAGATTAAAGATGCCATGATCAGGCTTTATTTGGAAAAGGACCTCCGGACATCACTCATCGAAAAAGGGTTCCTACAAAAAGAAAAGTTCAGCTGGGATAAAACTGCCGATTTACTTTGGGGAAGCATACAGATTTGTACAAATACATAAAACAGAAAAAGTCATTAGAAAAAGAGAAAGAGGAAAGGAAATATTAATTATCCAATAGAAAAAAGGAATGAAGAAAGATAATGTAATGAGATCATGCAAAAATGAGCAAAGATAAACTTCTGTTATTTCTTCAGGAAGGAAGGCTGGAAGCCGGTTGTGATGAGGCTGGCCGGGGTTGTCTGGCGGGACCTGTATTTGCAGCAGCAGTAATATTGCCGGCTGATTTTAAGAATGATCAGCTTAATGACTCAAAAAAGCTAACCGAGAAACAGCGTTATGCACTACGTCCAATCATTGAATTGCAGGCACTGGCTTTTGCTGTCGGGATTGTAGACAATCATGAAATCGACCGGATTAATATATTGAATGCCTCCTTTCTTGCCATGCACCGTGCACTTGACCAACTTAAGTTGAGGCCTGAGCATTTATTGATTGATGGGAACCGCTTTAAGACTTATCAAGAGATTCCTCATACCTGCATCATAAAAGGTGATGGTAAATATTTGTCCATCGCAGCGGCTTCGATTCTGGCAAAAACATACAGGGACGATTATATGGAAGTTATCCATATGGAATTTCCAGAGTACAACTGGCAAAAAAATAAGGGATATCCAACTCTTCATCATCGGAAGGTCGTAAGAGAGATTGGAATAACTCCTTATCACCGGCTTTCGTTTGCAAATCTGGGTGATCAGCTCCGGCTCAATTTTTGAGATTCAGCAAAATAGAAGGAGTGTTCTTTTGTGATAAGCAATAAGGGAAATACATGAGATAATATTCGCTGCACAGTATACAGGAGTGAAAAGCAACTTGCTTTTTCACCATCCTGATACATTATACAATAGTCTGCCTGATAAAATGTTTTTTGAATTAATCTTTGTCGTTAGCCGCGTCGTCGTCGTTGTCATCATCGAAATCGTCATCGTCGAAGTCATCATCAGCAACATCATCAATCTCATCTACATCAGCCTCTTCGGCAAGGATATCGTCCTCGGCATACTTGCTTTCATATTCTTCCTTAGCACTATCCTTTAATGAACCAGTGCTATCGTAATCATCATCTTCCTCGATGATTTTTTCGGCTTCAAAAATGGTCATTCGAACCAGATAGTATTTGTCATCTGTTTCGAAAGGTAAGGCGCTTACCCTTTTGCCCTCTTTGTTGTTGAAATAGATTAGACTTTCACTATATCCGCTAGGATATTCCAGCTTGATCTTTTCTTGAATTTCAGGATCAAGCTTGTCATAATCTTTAATAACTCTGGGTTTACTGATATTCATTGATTAGTATTTTTAATGCAATTATATGAAATATTTTAATGATTTTTCAGTGGCGAATATAAATGAAAATCTATTTTGCATGCAACTTTTTTGATTTTTCTTCTGATTTTTTACTAAAAGATATTCTCAGGAAAAATCAATCATCGCTTTTATCACTTTATCCTGATAGTTTGAGACCATTTCAAAGGCAACCTGAGTTTCTTCAGGAAGGAAATGATGAGTAACCATCTGGTCGACAGGCAATCCTTTTTCAACCAGAGAAATAGCTTTTTCAACACAATGATTTTGTCTGCGTACATTTTGTATAACGATCTCTTTACGGCGCATCAAATCCATGTTAAAAATATATCTGGCTTCCGTTGGAATACCTACTAACATCAGCATACCACCAGGCTTCAAAACATTCAATGCATCATCAACTGCTTTCTGATCACCACTGCACTCAAAAACCAAATCCAGTAAAAGCGGTTCAATTTTGCTGGTCGAATCATATGCAACTGCTTCAAAAGGGTTGAGGGTAAAGTCAGCACCCAACTGCAATGCTTTTTCGCGACGATATTCTAACGGTTCATAGCAGAATATGTTGCCTGTCTGCATCGTTTTCAATATCATCAAGATGGAAAGACCTATTGGACCAGTACCAAAAATACCAATGGTTTTGTCCCGAAAATTTGTTTGTGTTTTTTCAACACTGTAGGTACCAATGGTCAATGGTTCGATGAGTGCGCCTGTTGTCTGATTAAGTTTATTTGTAAGCGTAAAACAGGTAAATTCAGGCATTACAATGTATTCCGCAAGGCATCCTTCAATTTGTCCCGGACAGCCCAGAAAACGATTGTTCCGGCAGGTATGAGGCCTGCCGGCCAAACATTGATCGCAGGTACCACAATGAATACCTGGATCAATGGCAACCAGGTCTCCAGGCTTTACCCGGGATACCGAAGCCCCTGTTTTAACCACTATGCCGGAACATTCATGCCCTAATGCAAATGGAAATTCAACAATCTGAGACCCGATTCTTCCTTCTGTGAAATAATGAACATCGGAACCACAAACACCCACTGTTTTTATCCTGATCAAAACATCATCCGGGTTTTTCAGTTTTGGTTGTGGGCTGTCAATCATTTCGATTCTGCGGATTCCAGTCAAAACCAATTTTTTCATCGTAATGCAATATAAGTTTAAAGGAAATCGGAAGCCAAATAATGAAAAAAAAAGATGATTTCATTAGAATTGATGTTTTAATTTTTAAAATTCAACAATTGGAATAAGTAAAACATTTCTAATAGTTACAATTTGTGTGAATGTAGTCTTAAAAGTGGGAGGACTGCATTTTATCACTTTTTTTAAGTTGATGAATTCATTACTTTGTTTGAAATAAAATATAAAGATTATGTACGGAAATATAAAACAGGATTTAATTCAAACGATTAACGAATTAAAGGAACAAGGTTTGTATAAAACCGAAAGGATTATAACCTCTTCACAGAGTTCACAGATTTCGGTATCGGGCAATCAACAGGTGCTTAATTTCTGCGCCAACAATTACCTGGGTTTATCCAATCATCCTGAAGTAATCAGGGCAGCACAGGAAACGATGAATACCTGGGGTTTTGGCCTTTCTTCAGTTCGTTTTATTTGTGGTACACAACAAATTCATAAGGATTTGGAGCAAAAGGTATCTGAATTTCTTGGCACAGAGGACACCATCTTGTATTGTGCCGCTTTTGATGCCAATGGAGGCGTTTTTGAACCTTTAATGGGTGAGGATAGTATAATCATCTCCGATGAGTTGAACCATGCCTCAATCATCGATGGAGTAAGACTATGCAAGGCACAGCGGGCCCGTTACAAACATGCTGACATGAATGAGTTGGAAAACTGTCTGAAAGAATCACAGTCATTGAAATACAGACTGGTAGTTACCGATGGGGTATTCTCCATGGATGGTGATCTGGCTAAACTTCCTGATATTGTTGAATTGTGTGAGAAATATGATGCACTGATCATGGTCGATGATTCGCATGCTTCGGGCTATATCGGGGAGACAGGAAGAGGAACTGCTGAACATTTCGGCCTTCTGGGTAAGATTGATATCATTACTACCACTTTCGGTAAAGCTTTGGGTGGTGGAAACGGTGGATGTACTTCAGGACGAAAGGAAATTATTGAAATGCTCAGGCAACGTTCAAGGCCTTATTTATTCTCCAATACTGTGGCTCCGGCAACTGTTGGTGCAACATTGAAAGTTCTGGAATTACTGACTCATTCATCAGAACTACCAGGTCGTACCATGGAAAACGCCAGCTATTTCAGAAGCAAAATGGAAACTGCCGGATTCGATCTTGTAAAAGGAACCACTGCCATTGTCCCGGTAATGATTTATGATGCACCACTTGCTGTTAAATTTGCCAATGAATTGCTGAAGGAAGGCATATATGTGATTGGTTTCGTATTCCCTGTTGTTCCGAAAGGAAAGGCCCGTATAAGGGTTCAACTGTCAGCTGCGCATACTAAAACTCAGATTGATCAAGCCGTTGACGCTTTTGTTAAAGTTGGTAAATCACTTGGAATTATTTAATTTCATTATACGATCAATTACTGAATATCCTATTACAGAAAAAGGCTGTTCCGAACTAAGTCGGGACAGCCTTACTTGTAATACTTAATTGAATTGATGGTTTCCTTTAATCGAAGGAATTATTTCGTTTGAATAACAGCGTATTTTGAAATTCTCCAGAATTCGGCAGGGTCAACAATTTCCAAATAGGCAATTTGTCCTTTTTCTTCAACCAGCTTATACGAAGTGCTTGGATGTTCTGAAATCACAACAACCTTTTTTGCATTTAATGGGATTGTCTTTGTTTTGCGTATATCCACTTCAGTGAAATATTTAGCATCCATATTTCCCTGAATTGCTTTGCCCCCGCCAATTCCAAGAATTGCACCTTCACGGCTAAGTATGCCTTCTTCTTTAAGTTTTTTGAAAGTTCCGAGTACAAAGTGGGCAGTGTTAAGCTTATTCGTCTTATCTATAATTTGAGATTGCTTATAATTGATCGTATCCGACTGAATTTTAATGTCAGTATTCAGCTTTTGAACTTTGGTGCCGAGTTCAGCAATATTGGCATTCTTGCCTTCGATTTCCTTTTTCAAAGCAGCAATTTCGGTATTCTGACTCTCGATGGTTTCATTTAAAGCCTTGATCTTTGCCTCGAACGCTTTCAAATTCATTCCTGACTTCTTTAGTTTAGCTTCCAGTTCAGCAATCTTTTTCTCACTTTCAGCAAGCATACTGTCCATCAATTTGACATCTTCAACAAGTAATTGTTTTCTGTTCTTTCCGCCTTCTGATTGAACCAAAGAGACTTGATTTCTTTTTTCTTTAATGAATTTCAGATTAGCTTCGATTTCGTTAAAGGTATTCTCCATATCATTTACGACAGAATCCTTCTTTTGAATCATGTGGTTTGCATATGTTTTTTCCACAATCAAAGCGCTGATTTCAGCTTCTTTTTGATTGTAAACATGAACTCCTCCAAAGATTCCGCCAATCAAAATCAAACCTACAATAATGATGGCTCCTAACTGTGTGTTTTTTGACATTTCCATAACTCAGTATTTAATTTTTAATTTGTTTTAAAGATCAAACAGACACTTGCCAGTAATAATTACATTTATAATGTTGTCTGATTACTGAATATGGCATATCAAGGCCTGTGCCAAATCTTTTGCATTGATGTAAGGTGCTGTATATTATGAGATTATGAATATGAGTGCAAGGTTATGCTTTCTCAATATGAGAAAATGGAACCCGGATTTATTAGATTGAGAATCAGCTGAGGGGTTATTGCTTGTTACTTTCCTTCAACATCCGGTAGATGGTTGCCACTCCAATGTCCAATTTTTCGGACACGAGCTTGATGTTGCCATCATATTTCTCCAGATACTTTTTTAGAATCAGAAGATCATATTCCCTAAGACTGAGATCCCGGCTGAATAAGTCATTTATTAAGTCCTGCCCTCTGCCTAAAATAATGTGGTCGGAGGTAATTTCATTCTTATCAGCCAATGTAACTGCCAGTTCAATTACAGACTTCAATTCACGGATGTTTCCAGGGAAAGAATAGGAGAGTAGACGGGAAGTGGCATCCGAAGACAGGGTTTTGATGGTCATCTTATTCTCTTTGCAAAACACATTAATAAAGTATTTGGCCAATATAACTACATCATTTCCCCGATCACGCAATGGCGGTAATTCAATGGGAAGTCCATAAAGCCTGTAATAAAGATCCTGCCTGAAATTTCCTTTTTTTATTTCTTCCTGAAGGTCTTTGTTGGTGGCTATAATAATCCGGCAATCAAATTTTACAGGTATGTTGCTTCCAACACGTATGATTTCCTTTTCCTGAATGGCTCGTAATAGTTTGGCCTGCAATGAAATATCCATCTCAGCCATTTCATCAAGAAACAGGGTTCCACCATTGGCCTCTTCAAATTTCCCAATCCGTCTAAAAGAAGCGCCGGTAAAAGCACCTTTTTCGTGTCCGAAAAGTTCACTTTCAATCAGTTCTTTTGGTATTGCTGCAACATTAACAGCGATAAAGGGTTTATCCGATCGGTTTGAATTGTAATGAATGGCCTTGGCAACCAGTTCTTTACCTGTACCGGTTTCTCCGGTTATGGTTACCGTAATATTTGTTCGGGTAGCTTTTTCAATGAGCTCATAAACTTTACGGGTAGCCGCACTATTTCCGATGATTGTATTCTGGTCAGTATATTTTTTCCTGACTTCCTGCCTTAAATCCACAATCTCCTTTTTCAGCTTACTTCCCTGCCTGATGTTGTTTACGGTATTCAGCAAACGCTCTTTGATATCGCGTGATTTTACTATATAGTCATAGGCGCCTAGTTTTAACAAGGCAACAACAACATCTATATCAACCTGCTCAGAGATCAGTATGATCTGAATATCTTCATTGATTTCCTTGATTTGCTTCAGGACCTCCAATCCTTTGGTGTCAGGAAGCCGGTAATCAAGCGTAATGACATCCGGTTCCTGATATAAATTTGCCAGACAGTCTTTCCCTGTGGTAAAGGATTGTATTTCGTAATCAGGATTGAGCGAAAGGGTATGAACCAGCAATCGGTTATACCATTCATCATCCTCAACGACAAATATTTTGAAGGCTTTCTCCGGCATTATTCTGAAGATATGTTATTTTCAATTTCATTCTAATGCTGCAAGGTAGCAAGTTTTTTACTGAATCCGTTCTTTAAATTATCATTTTGAGAATAAATAATAATAGGGTTTCTATAGTTTGAAATGTTAATTTGTTGAAAATCAAATTTGCTTTCGCAAGTTACTGTGAACACAGACAATAGAAACAATAGAAACATTTACAATTCACAATACTTCTTTTGTTCTTTCTATCAGGATTGAATTGATCCGGTTGATTTCCAGCTCAATTACCCCAATCAGCTTGGTTATTTCTTCCTGTTCCAGATCCTCGGCAGTGTTTTCGAGTTTCTTTAAATGATTATAGAGGAAGGTTTCATTTAAATGTTTAGCAGGAGCGGCCAGTTTATGAGCCGTTTCAACTATTCCGATCCGGTGGTTTGCCATTTGAGAATACTGCCTGAATTTCATTATGGCTTCTTTACCTGAACGGATAAAAATGCTCAGCATCTCATTGACAAAGGCGTCGTCGCCTCCTGAAATTTGTTCCAGATCGATCAAATTTAGACTTGTATTTTCCTGCGCGGGAACTTCATGCTTCTCAGGAATTAACCGAATGATGGTGTCAAGCAGGTCAGATTCAATAAATGGTTTTTGTAAAAAGGCATGCATCCCTGCCAATTCTATCTTTTGAATGTCGGACAATTTAGTGGTAGCAGTCAATGCAATGATTTTATACGATGGGCGATGCTGTAAAATCTGCTTTGTTGCCTCGTATCCATCCATCACAGGCATTCGGATATCCATGAGAACCAGGTCATAAGTGTTTTTCAGAACAAGCTCAACGGCATCCTTCCCGTTATTCGCCTCGGTAAACTCTACTCCCCATGAATTCAGGATGTTTTTAATCAGGTAACGATTAAATTCCTCATCATCAATAATCAGAAAATGCAAACGATGAAACCATGAAGGGATAACCAACGGCTCAATGTTTTGTTTTCTTATACGATCCGGATTCCCTTTGCAATAAGGTATTTGTAGCTTAAAACTGGTTCCTTTTCCCGGATTACTATCCACTTCAATTTTACCATGCTGGAGGAGAACCAGTTTTTTAACGATGGCAAGCCCCAGTCCGGCACCACGTTGTTTTTGGGTAATATCGGTATCCAGTTGTACAAATTCTTCAAAGATCTGATTCAGGTTTTCTTTTGAAATACCGATGCCTGTATCCACGACCTGGATGTGCAACAAATAGTCTTGTCCTGAAGTTTCTTCGCTGGAAACGGAAAGTGTGATCTGTCCCTGATTTGTAAATTTAATAGCGTTGGTAATCAGGTTGATAAGAATTTGTTTTAGACGGATCGGATCTCCCTGAAGAACAAGATTTTTGTTTGACTCATTACGGATGATCAATTCAAGACCTTTCTTCTGCGCCAGATCTTTATGCAGGGTGTAAACCTCTGTCATAATTTCATCAGGAAGGAAATCAATTTGTTCCAATTTTAATTTTCGGGATTCAATCTTCGAGAAATCAAGGGTGTCGTTTACAAGGGCAATAAGGTGTTCGGCCGATTTATGCACTACGTTCAGGTCTGAGGTCATTTCTTCCGAATCTGTTTTCCGAAGCATCTGACCAGTCAGCCCGTAAATGGCATTTACCGGCGTACGCATTTCATGACTGACCGTAGCCACAAACATTTCTTTTGCTTTGGTAAGACTCTCTGCTTCAGCCTTTGCCTTTCTGAGGAATTGCTGAATCGTTCTGTTTTTCTGTAAGTTTCTGAAGAAAAGGATTAGAATAATTATAAGCAGAATAACTGCAGCAATAGTGAAGATTGCCATTCCCCTGTAGGTCTTGTCAGCCATATAATCAGCTTCCTGTGTTTTGGTTTCCAATCTTTTTTGTTCGCTGTTTTCGAGATTGGCAATATGCTGATTAAGCTTTTGTGTCAACTGAATATTCTTTTCAAGCAAAATCGTTTCCCTGGATTGAATTGTTTTGGTCTGACTGACAATTTTCTCTTCAAGGCCTGCAATTTCCTGTTTAAGGACTTCCTTTTCTTTGGATTTATCGATGATAATGGGGCGAAGGGTAGTCGTATCTTTTTTGCCAAATATCCTTTTGAAAAATCCCTTTTTCTCTGCAGGCTTAAACTTGATGGTATCGGGTTGGATAATTGCCGTATCAATCCGGGAATAAAGCGTGGCAAATGTGTTGTGCGGGTCGGTTTTCGAATGATGAAGCGCACGTATTTCATCCCAGATCATCAATTTTCTATTGGTAAGAATCCGGATTGTATCAATATCAGTGATCTCACTTGAATCCGCCAAGGCGTAGTTTGCCAGAATGTTTAATTTTTCATGAATAGTTTTATCCAATTTCCGGTATGGGTGCAGGAATTTTGTATCACCGGTCAGACTGTAAAGGCGGATAGTATTTTCAACCTCACTCAAATCAGAAGAAATATCTTTAATCAATAATAATTTGAGATCGGGGCGTGCTTCGTTGTGGATAGTATCAACAATCTCAGAAAGACTCTTATAGGCCAGAGCTCCCGAAACGATCACTGCAACCGCAATGCAGATGGTTAAAAGGATAAACTGTACTTCAACTTTATATTGCTTCATCAAAGTAAATATCGTTATTTACGTCATTTAGTAGAATGTCTTATGAGATATTTTTTCAGGATCCTGTTTTTTTTGTTCACCTCCTGAACCAGTGAACTATTCAATCAATTGCTGCTAATAATATTTGCTTGCCTTCAGCATTTCATAGATTGTTGTGACCATCAGAAGCATCAGGAAGAAATAGGAGAAATCTTCGACAGGAATAGTCAAAATCCGAATGTTCATTATATGCGCCGGATTGTATTCAAATGCCGGCAAAGAGGTCAGTATTCCATTGACAATGATAAAGGGAACAAGTGAAACGAAATAACTTAAGTAAAACTTTGTGAAATGTTTGCTGAAATTATTCCTCATTAGAATGTAGCCAAGGTAAATAGCCGAGAACAGGAATGTCAAACGAGTGTAGGCTTGCTGCCTGTAAAAGTAACCAATCAGTGCAAATCCCACAACAAGTAAGATGCTTAATCCTTGGAAAAGTCTTTCAAATTCATACTTTTCAATATAGAACTTCAATACCTCATAGATAAATACACAGGAATAGGGTATAACTATAAAAAAAAGCCATTCTTCAATGGGCATGCCTTTAAAATTTAGCCCCATGGTATATCTCGGATTAAAACTCCAAACCTTAGCTTCAGTAAATCGTATATCCCAGGTCCAAAAGATGAGAGCAGTAATTATGATAGCTGGAAGGATATATTTTAGGTTTTTCCAAAACGCTACTTTCTTGTCGAAACTTAAAATTAATGGAACTGAAACTGACGCTATCAAAACAATCAGGTAAGTGAAATTTTTAATTTCCATGATCTTTCTTTAATGCATTTGCTGAAAATAATACGGAAACGAAGATAGGTCAATTCTGGTTCATTAACGATTTTCATGGGGAAGTGAGATTGAAAAAACCACAAATCCCTTTAATGGATCCTGAAAAGCATTCCCTGGAGTTAATTTCTTATGCACAGGAAAACTATTTTTATTTCGATACGTACACCTTTTATGTTCTGTAATAATTTTTCAGTTAATTTCTGGTATTGTACGACGGTTAAAAGCCAGGCAGTTTAAAGTATTTTATTTATACAGATACCTTATCCTTCGGGTTTCCCGATAGGAATGTTTCTATTCTCTGTATTACACCATTTTACCATTTTTTATATAATTCGAATTATATAAAAAAATGATAAAACATTGGTAATAAATAATTTAATTGCAATTCTTTATCAATTCACCATTTGAACAAGAGAAAAAGCAAAAGAATAGATAAGCGAAAAGGTAAAGATGTATTATAAAAGATTAAGTGTTGTAAACTTTTGATTGTGACTCAGGATATTATAAGGTCACTTCACATTAACTTTTATTTTCGGGAATAATTCTTTTATTGAGAAGAAACACTCTTTAACTACAAGGATAAATTCCTTTTGAATTCGGAATAATTCTTTCTTTCCGCAGCAATATTTCAAGTACAGGGTTCATGGAAAATAAAAAGGGTGCTTATAATCAATATAAGCACCTTTTTAAGTGAGAAAATCAAGTATTAGAATATTTTATAGCCAATGCCGACAGAAAAGTCGAAAGTGCTTTTGCCGTATGTTTCATTGTAAGTATTAAATGGAGCTGGTTCGGTGAAGGTTTTGTTTGCATCTTTATAAGTGGTAAGAAGCGCACCTGCATCAAGCGACAAGCGTTTATTTAATTTCCATTGAAATCCTCCGCCAAATGTATACGAATCGTTACTGTAACTAAAATCGCTTTGGTATTGTTCACTAACTCCGGTTTTTGAGTTCATATAACCTGCACTAACTGTAAAAACATCGGTCAGTTTATACTCTAAACCAAAAGACAGTTCTAAAAAATTCTTGTCAATGGTACGTTGTTGCAGATAGATGTTTTCACCCCAGTTTACATTTTTGTCCAGGAAGAGCGTGCCGGATCCTGAAATTTTTAACCGGTCAGTAATTTGGTAATCGGCTCCACCAGCAATGATTGCAGGAATGTCACTGCCTGTTTTTTGACCATTTGGAAATAATCCGGTATCATCAACTGTGGTGGCATTGGTCAGTGTTAAAGTGGTTTTGTGTTCATATTTCAAACCAATGTTTAATTTGTCTAGATGGATATCAACGCCAATAATTGGAGTAATTCCAGCCCCGGTTTGCTTGGTATCTACTCTTTTATCAGCCAGTCCTGCGCTGTTTGTATTCAATAGGCTTGCAGTTGCAGCAAGAGTTGCAGAGGCGGTAGAAAAGGTAGATTGTGCTCCGGAAATAGATATTGCACTAATCTGGGCAGCTGTAAGACCAACTTGTTGTAATCCTCCTTCAATTAATGCCCGCTGTGCGGCTGTAATATAACCTGCACCCTGTACCTGGGCAATGGTTAAACTGCCGGCTCCTGCAGAAACAAGTGGTTGAAGGCCGGCTGCGCCGGTAGCTGTTTGCTGTGCTTTTGCTGAGGCAGCTGTAGCTGCATTGGTTAAATAGGTCTGAGCGTTCACTAATGCTCCTTTTGGTCCGAGCTGAATGTTTGTAATTGAACCGGAATACGAATTGGAGGAGGGCAAGTAACGGGCACCTAAATAAACCGATACAATTTTGTTGATTTTGTATGTTGCACCTGCCTGGATTCCCCAAAACACGGAAGATCCCTTAAAAGAAATATCTACTCCATAGGCATTGACAGGGAATCCAAGAGTGCTTAATCCAGCAAGTCCAGGCACAATTCGTGCAATTTGTTTCTCAAAGGTTGGCAGTCCTTTATCGTATGTGGCAGTACCACCACCGGCATTTGGACCGAATCCTGCAGAAAATGCCCAATTATCTAGCTTATAAACTGCGTAAGCATTAGGGAAAACCGGTACGGATGTTTCCCCCTTGAATGTTGAATTATTCAGACCAGGGAATCCACTGTTAATAGTACGTGTTTGAAAAATACTTTGATTATCCAGTCCAAAATAGAATCCATTTTGCAACTGAGATAATCCGGCAGGATTAAAATATACTGCATCCAGATCAGTAGAAGCGTTACGCGATAACATACGCACGAATTGAGCGCTTTGGTTAGTATTCGTTAAAATTCCACCTGCAAAAGCAGTGTTCATCAGCAAAAAAGCTCCGGCAATCAAAACTGCAAATTTCTTCATAAGATAAATTTAAAGGTTTTATGGGAACAAAAATAGAAATATTTATGACTTACAAATAAAATAGTTCTGAAAATCAATCTATTAAGAATTATTAAACAATGAACTTTAATGTTCGAATAAAACAAAACCCGACTTGCTGAGAGTCGGGTTTTGTGATGAAAGTTATATTGCTGGATTTATAGGACAACTATTTCCTTAAAGGTGAATCACTTCTCCATAGGCTGCTGCTGCAGCTTCCATGATAGCTTCACTCATGGTAGGGTGTGGATGAATCGATTTGATAAGTTCATGTCCTGTAATTTCCAGTTTTTTGGCAACGACTAATTCGGCAATCATTTCGGTAACATTACTTCCGATCATATGCGCACCCAATAATTCTCCATATTTGGCATCAAAAATAAGCTTTACGAAACCATCTTTCTGTCCCGAAGCACTGGCTTTTCCGCTTGCTGAGAAAGGAAATTTACCTACTTTAATTTCATACCCTGCATCTTTTGCTTTTTGCTCGGTCATTCCAAGTGAGGATATTTCAGGATTGGTATAGGTACATCCGGGGACAGTTGAATAATCAATCGGAAGTGGATTTAAACCCGAGATCTTTTCGACACAAAGGATTCCTTCAGCCGATGCAACATGAGCCAGGGCAGGACCGGCGATAATGTCACCTATGGCATAAACAGTATCCACATTGGTTTGACAAAATTCATTGACCTTAATTTTACCGTTTTCAAGTACAATACCCAAATCTTCCAAGCCAATGTTTTCGATGTTTGGCGAGATCCCAACTGCCGATAAAACAATTTCAGCTTCAATTAACTCTTCGCCTTTTTTTGTTTTTACAACTACTTTACACAATTCCCCAGAAGTATCGACCGATTCGACTGAAGAATTGGTGAAAACCTTCATCTTCATTTTTTTGAATGAGCGTTCGAGTACTTTCGAAACCTCTTCATCTTCATTCGGAACAACATTAGGCAGGTATTCTACCAAAGTGACCTCAGTTCCGATACTTTGATAAAAATAGGCGAACTCACTTCCAATTGCTCCTGAACCAACCACTACCATTGATTTTGGTTGTTTGGTTAAACTCATGGCTTCGCGATAGCCAATGATTTTTTCACCATCCTGTTCCAGATTGGGAAGTTCTCGTGAACGGGCCCCGGTTGCCAGAATGATGTTTTTAGCTGAATGAAGCGTCCTGTTCCCGGTTTCATCAGTTACTTCAACTGAATTTTTATCAATGAGTCTGCCATTACCTGTAATGACTTCAATTTTATTTTTGGTAAAGAGAAATTGAATTCCTTTGCTCATTCCATCGGCTACACCTCTGCTTCGTTTGACCATTGCCTCAAAATCCGGTTTTATTTCGCCGGATATTAAAACACCATAATCAGAAGCATATTGGGCATATTCCAAAGCCTGTGCACTTTTAAGTAACGATTTTGTTGGAATACAGCCCCAGTTCAGACATATCCCCCCAAGTTTATCTTTTTCAATAACTCCAACATTCAAGCCTAACTGAGCGGCTCTGATGGCAGCAACATATCCACCTGGACCGCTGCCTAAAACTAATAGATCGTAACTCATATATGAAGCTTCATTAGATTAAATCAATCAGCATAATAACACCACGACACGATAAATGTTTTTATTTACGTTGAATTCCCTAAATGTCTTTTCGCTGTGTACAGATCAAAAAAGACCGCATATAGCGGCCTTTAGTTTATAGGGCAAAATTATAGTTACAGGATTCTAATTCGGAAATAATTGAGCAAGTTTTTTTCCCAACTCTTCGCCTCTTAATCCTTTTCCAATAATTTTACCATCTTTATCAAGGAGGAAGGATTGCGGGATTAAATTTACTGCATATAACCTTGCAGCAGCATTTTGCCAAAACTGGAGATCAGAAACGTGAATCCAGGTGAGGTTGTCAGCTTTGATTGCTTTCATCCATTCCTCTTTGGTTCGGTCAAGCGAAACACCAATGATCTCGAACCCTTTTGGATGGAACTGCGCATATAGTTTAACTACGTTTGGATTTTCCTGACGGCAAGGTCCGCACCATGAGGCCCAAAAATCAACCATCACCACTTTGCCACGAAGCGAAGACAACTTAATCGGCTTTCCATCAGGATCGTTCATTGTGAAATCAGGAGCAACCGCTCCGATATCAGTGCTTTTTTTTAACTGTATAATTTCTTTTAGCTTAACCACGTATACTGATGAGCCAATCTCTGGAGAAAACTTGCTTGCTATCGAATCTAATTCCTTAACATCAACTTGATTTGCAAGTTGATTTAAAGTGACAAACGCTGAAACAACGGAGTTTGAATGTTCCTTTACGAAATTTTTTGTAAAAACCTTGTTGTTGTCAATCATGGCCTGGCCATCAATTTTAGCTTTTTCAGCAGCCTCTGAATTTCCAGTTGTCATTGCACTTTGATATTTTCCCTTTAGAGTATTAATTTCTTTATTCAACTTTTCCATTTCATTGATGTAAATCTGGAAGATATCCTGTGTAGGTGATCCTGTTATTTTAGTGCGGCGAAGGCTGTCTTTTTTTGCAGTAACAATAATGTTGGCATTATCGAGAAAGAACTGAGCTAAATAATCCTGACTGTTTAAGCGAAGTATTCTAAGATCAGGCATTTCCATTTTGCCTTTAAATGTAAACTTGCCTGAAACAACTTCTGTACTGTCAATGCTTACAGGTTTATTGTCCACTATTTTTTGCAGGTAAACTTTACCTTTTTCAATTCCTGCAATCGATCCTTTGATTGAAAATTCATTCTTTGCTGACTGGCAGGAAATAAACGCCAGCGCAAATACCATAATTGCTATTACATTTCTCATTATTCTCAATATTTAATAGTTGTTAATTAGTTTTTCTGATTTGGTCATATAGATCAAGTAATTTCTTTGCTGCGACAAATGAAGATATTTCCTCTCTTAGAACTTTTTTTTCTGATTCTTCCATCAGTTTTTTTATTTGTTCGTTCTGATAAAAGTCATTCCGCAGGCGTTCATTTATGGTTTCATACATCCAGAACTTGGATTGTTCATTTCTTCGGTGTTTAAAGAATTCATTGGCTTTTACTTGAATCAGATATTCATCAATGGTATCCCAGATCTCACTTATGCCGGTTTTCAAATATGCGGAGCAAGTAAGCACTTTGGGTTTCCAACCCGATTCGGATGCAGGAAACAGATGCAATGCGTTCATATATTGAATCCTTGCTAATCCGGCCTTTTCGATGTTGTTTCCATCTGCCTTGTTAATTGTAATTGCATCTGCCATTTCCATTATTCCGCGTTTTATTCCCTGCAATTCGTCACCTGCCCCTGCAAGCATTAGTAAGAGAAAAAAATCAACCATCGAATGCACAGCTGTTTCACTCTGGCCAACTCCAACGGTCTCAATAAAGATATGATTAAATCCGGCAGCTTCGCATAGAACGATAATTTCCCGGGTCTTGCGGGCTACACCACCTAATGAACCGGCTGATGGGGAAGGACGGATGTAGGCATTCGGATCGATTGACAAATCTTCCATCCGGGTTTTATCACCCAGAATGCTTCCTTTAGTCCGCTCACTGCTTGGATCAATAGCCAATACTGCCAGTTTTTTCCCCTGAGCAGTAATGAATTTGCCCATCGCCTCGATAAAGGTGCTTTTGCCAACTCCCGGAACTCCGGTAATTCCAATACGGACTGAATTTCCTGTGAAAGGCAAACATTTCACAATAATATTCTGAGCGATCTCCTGATGATCGGGTTTCGAACTTTCAATTAGAGTTACCGCCTGACTAAGGATTGTGATGTCTCCATTCAGAATACCATCAACATATTGCTCAATTGAAAGAGAACGTTTTTTCTTATTCTTTAAAAATCGTTTGACCGAAGCATCATTTACCGAGGGCAATGGTTCAATGCCTTGATTTACATTTAACCCCGAGTATTCGGGGCCATTTTCTATATGGAAATATGGTTGATTTCCTTCCATGTTCAGTAATTTTATGCGAATGTAACGATCACCAAAGAATTAACAGTAAAGTTGAAATGAAATATTTAGATGTTTTAAATAAAAAAGCCGGTTCGGGAATGCGAACCGGCTTCCTTTATTATATTTGGGAGTCTATTGTGCTAAAATATTACTTGAAATCCGGAGTACTGTAGTTGGATTTTTCGGATCATTGGTAATTACTGTAATTGTTTTGTTTTGTCTGCCACTTTTCCCTGTAGAATCGAATACCACTTTAAGTGGGACACTTTCACCTGAGGCAACAATGTTTTTAGATGGAGAAACTGCAGTGCAGCCACACGAACTCTTTACGTCATGAATGATCAAATCTTTTTTTCCTGTGTTTTTAAGATTAAATACATGCTCGTTTTTTGTGCCTGGCTTGATGTCTCCAAAATCGAATGATTCCATATCGTAAGTTACAATCGGGGCATTTTTTAAATCTTCGGCTGTTAATTTCGAGAAATCTTCTTCCAAAGTTGTGCTTACGGCAATTGAGTTTTTGTAATCATCCTGACCATCAATATTCAGGTACAGGCGGTCCATAACAAATCCGTAAGCTTGTTTTTTGCTTGCATCATAAGTTACAACAAGGTATCCTTTTTGTTTTGGAGCGAGCTTTGCAGGTTTAAAGACTGCAGTCAAGTGAGGTGGTGGAGTCTTGAAACTCAATTGAACCGGCTGATCAGACATATTGATAACTTCTGTACTATCCTTTTTTACTTGTTTTTCTTTAATTGCGCTAAAGGCAATGTGATTTGTTTTTGCACGAAGCGGTCCAATTTCATTGGGGTAATCTTCTTCAATCGTACGGGCGCGTGGAGTAACTTCTCCCAAAATAGTCAATACTACATCAGCATTTTCAGCATTTGAGCTAACGCGAATGGTCTTGTTAAAGACACCCGGTCTGTTTCTTGCATCATAGTTAACTTTTATAACCCCTTTAGCTCCCGGAGCAACAGGTTCACGTGTCCATTCCGGAGTTGTGCATCCACATGATGCCTGTACATTGTTTAGAATTAATGGAACGGTTCCATCATTTTTAAAATTGAATGCAACAGATTGAACTCCAAGTTCTTCCTTGAATGTTCCGAAATTGTGTTGCAGTTTTTCAAATGCAATGCGAGCTTTAGCATCTTGAGCAAAGTTCAAAAATGGTGAACAAATCATCATTGCAAATAGAAGGATAAAACTTTTCTTCATATGTTTTTCTACTTTTAAAGGTTAACAATCAAATTATGGATTGATAATTAATATTCAAATTTAATAATTTCTAATATACTATAAATGCAAATCTAAAAAACCTTTCTATGATTTGATGTTAAAGCGAATAAAGTTTTGTTAATGAGATGTTAATGAATAAATAAGATTCATTTTTTGAGTAGTTTCGTGTTTTCAATCAGATCCCAAACATTAAGTATGAAAAGAAATTCGATAGGCTTTGTTATCATTATGGCTACTTTTTCAGTAGTCGGGATTCTGCTTATCCAGTTTTTTTTTCTGAAAAGTTCTTACGATCTGAATGAAAGGCAATTCCACCAATTGACTACCAGTGCATTAAGAAGTGTTGCAAGCCAGATTAATGAATACAATGCCAAGGTTTATGGTCGTCCTTCAAAACAAACGGAAGGCTGCCAGGTCGAACAGATATCCAATAATTACTTTGTCGTCAACGTTAATGATGTCATTGACCCAAACCTGCTCGAACACTTTCTTCAGGTGGAGTTTAAAAAACGAAATCTGAATCTGACGTATGAATATGCAATCTATGATTGTAACTCAAAAAAAATGATTCATGGGAATACGCTAAACCGTGATTCAATCACTTCCATCCCGGAATCGACAAAAAAAGCCGACTCCTCTTATTGCAGTGTCGAAGAAATCATGTATGACAAGCAATATGCCAGGATAACAAAAAGCCCTGAAAAGAAGAATAAAGTATGCAATTTACCAACTTTCGAAAAGTTTACTTATTATTTTGGGGTACGTTTCCCCGATCGGTCGCAGTACTATAATTCGAGTCTGATGACATGGTATTTATTAAACGGGATCCTTTTTGTTGTGGTAATTTTCTTCGGGTATACGCTTTACATTATCATCAAGCAAAAGCAACTCAGCGAAATCCAGAAAAACTTTATAAATAATCTGACCCACGAGTTCAGAACCCCAATTGCCTCAATTGAATTGGCTGTTAAGGTACTCTCAAATCCAAAGATAATCGAACAGCCTGAGCGTCTGGCTGAATACGTGCGAATTGTGGGGCAACAAAATCAAAGACTTTCGGCACATGTCGAAAAATTGCTCCAAATGGCAACCATTGAAAAAACAAAACTACACCTTAATCTTGAACCTGTTGAACTCAATATTTTTATTGCAGAATCCATTCAGGAGTTCAAAAACAGTCTGAATTGCAAAAACTATTCGATCATTCTTGATTCTGATGTCAAAAAGGCCATGATCGTTGCGGATAAGCTTCATTTTTCAAACCTGATATTTAATATCCTCGACAACGCGATTAAGTATTGCAAAGCTGATCCTGACATAATTATCAAACTGGAAGAATCAGGTAACCATTATATGGTGTCCTTTGACGATAACGGAATTGGTATCCCGAAGGACGACCGTAGAAAGATATTTAACCGGTTTTATCGTATCCCGACCGGAAATGTGCATGACGTCAAAGGATTTGGCCTGGGACTCGACTATGTAAACAAAATTGTTCGTCGGCATGGTTGGCGAATAAATGTGATCGAAAATTCAAGGAAAGGATGTACTTTTATTGTTGAAATAAAGAAATCTATAACATGAACTTCATCGGTGAATTAATTCTTTTGGTTGAGGACGACAAAACCCTTAACTTTATTATCAAAGATAACCTCGAACAAAACGGATATTTAGTTACTTCAGCTGAAGATGGAGAATCGGCAATGGAAGTTTTTAAAACCGGAAAATTCAGTTTATGCCTGCTCGATGTGATGCTTCCGAAGAAGGATGGTTTTACACTCGCAAAAGAAATCAGGCAAATTGATGATCATGTTCCCATTATTTTTCTTACTGCACGTTCGATGACTGAAGACCGGATTACCGGTTTAACGATTGGTGGTGATGATTATGTGACCAAACCCTTCAGCATGGAAGAATTACTGCTTAAAATACGTGTATTTCTAAAAAGAAGTTTGAATACCAATGAATCATCTGTCAATCAAAATTGTTACAAAGTTGGGCATTTCAACTTCTATTTCGAAAGTCTGATCCTCGATTTCAACAGTGAACGAAAGACATTAACCTATAAGGAGGCTGAACTGCTGCGCTATTTTTGTGATAACCCGAACAAAGTTTTGAGCCGCTCCGACATCCTTAAGCAAGTCTGGGGTTCGGATGATTACTATTTAGGCCGAAGTCTTGATGTCTTTATCTCAAGGCTGAGGAAATACCTAAGCAGTGATGAGAACATCAAAATTCTCAATTTACATGGTATCGGATTTCGTTTTAATGCTTCGATCATTAAGAACTGATCCGTATAATCCTTCAAATTTCATTATCTTTAGATAATAAATTCACCGCCATGTTTTTTGATGATTACAAATCACATAAGGATGCTCAAGTTCGGGGTACATTACTCTGGGAATATGATTTAAACCGATTCAACTGGGACGATATGCGAACCCTTGTTGTACAGCGGGTAATCGAACGCGGCAGAATGGATGATTTTTATGCCATCCTGAATCTTTATGGACTTGAAGGAGTTAAGGAAGCGATTAAACAAATTTCCTGCTTGAATCTAAAAGATCTTTCGTTTGTATGTTCTGTTTTTAATCTGAAAAAAGAAGACTTAAAATGTTATACAAAACAACAGTCGACCGTTCAACACTGGAACTCCTGATCAGATTGATGAATGATGATTCTCTAAATGACTTTGTTTTGGTGGGAGGAACTGCACTTGCCCTTCAATTGGGGCATAGGATTAGTATAGATATCGATCTGTTTTCACAAGCCCCGTTTAATGAAGGCGAATTGGCGGATTATCTTCATGTCAAATACAATTTCGAGCTTGATTTTATATCTAAGAACACATTGAAAGGAGAAATTGATGGTGTCCAACTTGATTGTATTGCACACCAATATCCCAGGATTAATTCTTTGAATATTGAGGAAAATATCCGATTATCCAGTTTGGATGATATCGCGGCAATGAAATTAAATGCAATTACAGGTGATGGAACCCGTATGAAGGATTTTATTGACATTGCATTTTTGTCATGTAAAATTCCCTTTATTAGAATGCTTAACGGATACAAGCTGAAATATAATGCAAATCCTGTTATTCCGATAAAAGCATTATCTTATTTTGATGATATAAATTTTAATGAACCAATCAAAATGGTTCTTAATTCAAAATTTAACTGGAGGACGATTGAAAAAAGACTGAAAAACATGCAGGAATATCCTAACCGGATATTTAAAGATTTAAAATAAATTCTTTTTAGCAATTTATTTTTAGTCCGTTGCAAGGATAATAAAAAAAAAAGGCTGTCGATTGACAGCCTTTTTTATATTATTTTAGTACAAACGTTATTGGGATTGTAAACTGTTGTTTTACTTTCGTTCCCCGCTGCTTTGCTGGTTCCCATTTGGGCGAAGAAGTAATAACCTTGACAGCTTCATTATCGAGTGCCGGATCGACGGGGCGTACTACTTTTACGTCACATACTTCACCTTTAGAGTTTACAGCAAATTGAATATAAACTTTGCCTTGAATATTATTCTCCTGAGCTGTAGGTGGGTAATTAATGTTTTTCTGAACCCAATTACGGAAATCGGTCACACTACCACCCTGAAAGGATGCCTGTTCCTCAACGATGATAAATACAGGCTCTTCTTCCACGATTGCAGTTTCTGCTTCCTTGGCAACCTCTATTTTCTCGGGTACAGGCTCATTGGTAACCGTCGATGTGGCTTCGCTTACTGTAGCAAGCTCAACTTCCACCTTTACACTATCCACTACAACCGGTGCAATAT
>Ga0118677_10001255_pt1 | contig 54574 bp, 40 predicted proteins | sample AliMusrvi5mmetaG_FD_86154 | JGI IMG/M metagenome (GOLD analysis project Ga0118677, IMG submission 86154)
AAACCTAGAAAATATTTGCTAGACCCGGCTAAAAATTTTTCAAGCCTAAGAAATTTCTGCTGAGTCGATTATCTAGTTTTCAAACCTAGGAAATTTCGGCTAGGTCGATTATCTAGTTTTCAAACCTAGGAAATTTCGGCTGGGTCGATTATTTAGTTTTCAAACTTAGGAAACTATTGCTAAACCGATTAACAATTTTTTAAGCCTAAGAATTTTTTTGCTAAACCGAATAACGATTTGCTATGGCTAATAATTTTTTTTTTTGGAAAAAAAATAAAAATATTCACGAGCTTCTGAAATTTTAGGCAATTTAACTTTTATGTTACCAATATCCGCATCAACTCTAGCCGAAAACTTCAGTTTATACTCATGACACTATTTTTTTAAAAAATAAATAATACAATTAATCAATAAGATAACACCAAAACTAGACAAATAATTAAAATGCGGCGGACTTTAATTAAAAATAAACTAGATATTTTATTAAAAGTTTTTTATTATCTACCTGCGCCATAACCTAATCGTTATTTAATCAGAAGGCTATCATGAAAAAACCTAGAGTTAGGATCGACTTCATTCCATTGTCTATTCCAGAAAAAATCATCTTTTATCGAAATATAATTGCCAAATTAACGGCCAATCTTTTCTTTACAACGCCTTATATTTCACTGGCAGATGCCATCTTAGCCATCAATAATCTTGAAGCTTCAGCGCTAGCGGCTGCTGATGGTGGACATACACTTAAATCAATCATGCGAGATATGGAAGAAATCGCTGATAATACTTTTCGTATATTGGCGCATTATGTTAACCAATTAGCTGATGGGGATGTAACAAAAATGGCCAGTAGTGGCTTTAATCAATCTCAAGACAGCTCGGCGCAACCTAAAGAGATTTTAACGGCTAATAATGGCACTCATTCTGGTGATGTGCGCTTGGTAACTAAAGCGATTAAAAAAACTGGTGTTTATAAGTGGCAATCGTCTAAAGGCCCTATACCCACTGATGAATCGGGCTGGAATGATGAAGGCATGAGTACACAAGCGCATTATGAAATTTCTGGCTTTACGCCAGGCGAGCTTGTTAACTTTCGTGTTTGTGCCTTCACAGCAGATGGCATCACAGAGTGGTGTGTGCCGGTATCAAAGATCATTATTTAATAAGCTGCCTGCTTTTGGGCTTTAGGCCAGTTGCCTAAAGCCTATTCGGTTAATCGCCATTGTAATCATTCTAATCGACCATCAAAGTACTCAACAATGGCTGTACAGTTTTCAATAAAATCACCGGTATTGAGGTACCAAAAATCGTCGATTTGTTTAATTCAACAGATTCGTAGGGAGAAAGAACTTGAAATTTATTCGTTGGTTGCTGATCATAGCCATAAATTATTTTATTATACAAAATGTCTTAGCTGATGATACTTGGCAGTCTAATGTGAGTCAGGCGCAAATGACCTTTGAGCGAGCAACAGGTAGACCGTTACGTGATGGTCATCGCATCGAAGCTACAGTATTTCCAAACTATTATGCTGTAAGGTCTGGCAATGTTGGAGGACCTGCAGCTTATTTTAGAAATGATATGATGTGGACAGCTAATATCAAATCAACAGGTTGGTCTACAATGCCCTTATCTGAAAGCAGTGCCGAGAGTCAGGCGCATTGGCTTAAGGAGCAAGTAGAACATTTGCCGTTAGATAAACTTATATTAGTTAAGCGCGACAAGCCACCCGTAGCTGTTATTTGGTCTGCTCCAGATTGCCCATTCTGTAGACGTCTCGAGAGTGCGCTTGAGCGCGAAAACGTATCGGTCTATGTTGCTCCCGTGGGTTTGTCGGAAGAGGGCTACCGTCTTTCTGCCGAGCTTTATTGCGCTCAAGATCCCGCTAAAGCGTGGACTGCTACGATGCAGGGTGGCCAGGTAAATAATACTCCGAGACCTGGATGTGTCTATCAACGCGACATGTTAGGAGATATTGGATTTTTCATTGGTCGTGGACACCCCGTTACGCCAATTGTAGCGTTCGCCGATGGAACTACGATTACTGGTTGGGATGACGAACATGCGCTAGTGCGTCTACGTGAAAAAATTGCTCAGAATATATTTTTTCCATCTCCTAAGACACTTGACATTAAATGATGCTGTAATCAATGCAGCGTAAGTCATTGTAATGGTGATAAGTCTGCGATTCTCCCCAAGTATTTAGTATGGCTAAAAACATAATGATAATATTTGAAACGGACGATATTCACTGTGATCAAAAAAAATATCCTGACTCAAGGCAATAAAATCAAGGCTGATCGACTTGCTCTCGAAAATCGTTTGGAAGACGCTCAGATTCTGTATGCCAAAATATGTAAAGTTGATCCTACTGACGCCGAAGTTTGGGTAAAGCTAGCTGAAACTCAGCGCCGATTAGGACAATATAGTGATGCTGAGTCAAGTGGGCGTCATGCGGTTAGGTTGTTGCCTAATAAAGCACAGCCCCATCATGTACTGGCTGCTAGCTTACATTGCCAAGGAAAACTCGATGAGGCCATTACTGGATATAGAAAAGCTATCCAACTACAACCGAGTTACCCGCCGTCCCACTACTTGCTTGGTAATGCTTTAATGGAATTAGGACGATTACATGAGGCAGAGTCCAGTCTATTGTATGCATTAAAATTAAGACCTAATTTTAGTGCCGCGCTAAATGATTTGGGTGCGGTTTTATTACAAATAGGGCGAGTCGATCAAGCCGCTGTTATCTTGAAACAAGCCCTTGCCCTTAATCCACAGTCTTCGGAAGTACTTGCTAATTTGGGTTGTTTACTAGAGATAGATGAACGCGTGGAAGAAGCGCTAGAATTCTATAGGCGCGCACTGCGCGCACAACCTGATTCGTTGAATGTACTGGCTAAGCAGGCCGAACTACTGGAGAAAATTGGGCGCCTGGAGGAAGCCAATGAACTCCTTGAGCGTGGTTTGGCCAGCAACTCAAAACATCCTGCTCTTAATTTGATAGCTGCCAGGCTTGAACGCCGCATGGGAAATCATACAGGAGCCGTTATACGGCTGGAAGATGTTGTTTCGCAGCCCATGACTTACGCCATGAGTGGAGAAATACATCTATTATTGGGTTGGCTTTATGATCGCATAGGGCAAACAGATAAAGTGATGTCCCACCTGAATGAAGGTAAGCTTAAAACGGCATCGACTGCCGATCCTGATGGTGCAGGCCGTGTGCGGTTCTTAGAAAAAATTGCCCAGACACGGTCTTGGATTAATGATCAACGGCTAATAAATATCAATACTAATGAGCTATCGCTCGTTGACTCGCCAATATTTCTGATTGGTTTTCCAAGATCAGGTACTACCTTGCTTGAACAGATACTTGATAGTCACCCAGATCTACAGACGATGGAGGAGAAACCCGCAGCGGCAGCCATGGAGCAAGCTTTTCTAGCTATGACCAGTGGTGTGCCTAATGCCGTGGCTGATCTTACTCAACAGCAGGTAGATATGCTGCGCAACACTTATTACCATGAAATGCAGCGTCATGTTGAACGCCGATTGGATACGCTATTAGTAGATAAACTGCCACTTAATATAGTGAGAGTGCCTTTGCTATGGCGAGTTTTTCCTGAAGCCCGTTTTATTTTGGTTGTCCGACATCCTTGTGATGTGGTGCTAAGCTGCCTAATGCAAAGCTTCGGCAACAATGATGCCATGGCTAATTTTGTCAGCCTAGAAAGCGCTGCAGAGCTCTATGTTCGAGTAATGGAGGCATGGCTGGACTATGAGCGCTGCTTACCGCTGCATTACCATGTCATACATTATGAAGATTTGGTCACAAATTTTGAGATTGAGTCCACGTCTTTATTAGATTTTTTGGATGTGGGTTGGCATGAAGCTTTATTAGATTATGCGCAACATGCACAACAACGAACTATCATACAAACGCCGAGTTATCATCAAGTTACCCAACCCATCTATGAGCATGCGAAGTATCGATGGATGCGCTATGAAAAAGATTTGGCGCCGGTAATCGATGCTTTGCAACCGTTCATCAACCATTTTGGTTACGCTCGCTAAATCGAAAGCCGATAGCTGCGCTTAATCTTTTGCACGTCATTATCTTGGATATTATTTATGAACGACTACATGCAGCGCGGCCATGCCGCCGTCAAAGCCCAAAATATTGAAGCAGCCGTGCAATATTTTGAACAAGCTTGGAAAGAAAGCCCAGAAGATCCTCTGGCACAAGCATGGTTAGGCCAATCCTTATGTAGTATGGGTCAAAATAAGCAAGGATTGGCACATTTACGTCAGGCAGGTATGCAGCTCATCCAGACTTCAGTTGCGAGCAAAAACATAAATGTAATACTCGAAATCGCCGCTCAACTACAACACTGGGGAGATTTTCAAGCTGCCCTTGAATTGCTTAGTCAGGCTATAAAAATCAACGATTCTGAGTTTCGATGTTTTCAACTTATTGCTGCAACATATGCACAACTTAACAAAAAAAAAGAAGCCTTGCTTGCTGGCGAAAAAGCCTTAAAGCTAGAGCCAGACAATAAAATGATGCAAGTTTTTCTAGCTACTTTAGAAACGGATAATGGATTAAACGATGCCGCTAAAGTTCGTCTTGAACACGTCTTAACTTTGCAATTGAACGCCAGAGAGGCCTTTCGTGCCCACAAGGAATTAGCCAGAGTTTTAGATAAGCTAGGCCATTATGAGTCCGTATTTAAACATTTACAGGCCTCAGCCGAGTTGTCCAACTATTTGCCAGAATACAGCAAACAAAATCTTAATCTTGTTCCAAATATGCTTAAAGCCAATACACAGGGTTACAACAGAGCGCTAATGGGCCGTTGGTCAGCCAGTCAGTTTCCCAGAGATCAGCCTGCGCCGATTTTTTTGTTGGGTTTTATGCGCTCAGGCACCACGCTAACCCAAGAGGTATTGGATGCACATCCTAAAGTCATGGTCGCTGATGAGACTGATTTCATCTGGGCCATGCAAAATGAATTACAGCGCATGGATAGTTGCAATAGTAGCACCGCAGAAAAACTACAAAATCTTGATCTTAAAGGTGTTATGCATTTGCGGGAATTTTATTGGGCCAGAGTACGTAGCCGATTTGGGGATGCTTTGGATCAACGCATTTTTGTGGACAAGTTCACTATGAACACTCTTGATATTGGCATAATCAACTGCATTTTTCCTGATGCAAAGATTATTTTCGTTATGCGAGATCCTCGTGACGTGTGTTTAAGTTGCTTTATGCAGCAGATGGCTCCAACAGCGACAACCGCGCATCTCTTAAACTGGAAAGGAACCGCTAAGTTTTATGCGGAGGTTATGACGTGGTGGATGTATATCAAAAAGGAAATGACAGTGAGTTTCATAGAATTCCGTTATGAAGATGCCATAGCAGAATTTGAAGTTACTTTTCGTAAGATTTTTGATTTTGTCGGTGTTGACTGGGATCCTGCTGTAATCCATTTCCATCAACATGCCGCAGAAAAACATATTACAACGCCTAGCCGCACTCAAGTGTCGCAACCGCTTTATGCATCTTCAGTTTATCGATGGCAACAGTATGAAACGGAGTTCAGTGCGGTTGCTAAAATACTTGCTCCTTTTATTAGCGCTTTTTCTTATCTGGCACATCGAGATATTGTCATTAAGCCTAAATGGGATCTATCAAATTTTAACAGTAAAAGTAATTAATTTTGTCATTAAAGCACAAATGCAATGGGATTTTTAAGGTCATGATATTTTTAGGCTAGCAACTTAAGACGGGACAGCTTGAGCGCAGACCAAAGGCACAGGGCGAAAGGTTAAGCTAAACTGTCCCGTCTTAAGTAGGTAGCCCTATTTTTATCAAGTGTCAGTTATTTTTACAGACATCATTCAATTAGGTAGGCAGATAACGTGTCTATCTGAAATCCAAGCTAAAAGTAATTTATCTGGCATCTAATTGAAAAGCAATGGAATTATTAGTCAGATACTTTAATCCAGCCTACAAATTAGATTGTCCATAACTATAGTCTTGGCATACATAATACGAATTCACCTTATAAATATTAAGTATATATGTCAGGGTTTTTTACACTTTTATCCTGATAGCCTGTTAATGAGCTAATAAATCTTACTTTATAAATCATAAAGCTAATTTATTCAATGAGATAGTAAGCTGTAGTTAACGTGGCATGTTTACTGCTTTTAAGAGTTTTGAATATAAGAAGTGGTTGAAGTAGATATAACTTCTGTTCTTACTATTCATTTATCTTAAGTTAAATTCTTTAGGAGTATGTCATGAAAAAAACACAATTAGCTTTAGCCATCGGCTTGATGGTTTCCGGTTCGGTTTATGCGACTGGCTTTACCAATGGTGGCTTTGAGAGCGGTGATCTTAGTGGTTGGACGCAAGGTGGTGGTTCTTGGGGTGGCAGTCCGATTTCGCCCGTTGACCCATCTAGCTATGCTGCCGGTGCCCCCAACAATACTATTATGACTGGCGGCCTTGATGCTATTACTGGCGCCAATACAGTTTATGCCGGCGCTTATTCTGTACGTGTAAACGATAGTAATAACAACTATTCAGTGTCTACACTTTCTCAATCGGTACTAAACTATACTGATAATTCCATTTACTTCGCGTGGAACGCTGTATTAGATGGTTCCCACGGACTGACAGATTCGGATTATTTTTCACTGACGCTACATGATGATAGTAATAATACAGACATCGTTAGTCGTGCTTACAGTTCAGCGGGAAACATTGGCGCAGGTACTTCAGGCGTAACTTGGAGTTCATTTCCCGATCCAGGCTTTCATCAACCTTGGCTCACTAGCGGTTGGGTTGTGGAAAATATCGACCTAACTACCGCTGGCACCGGCGGCACTAGTATTGTCGGAGACAACTTCACATTGTCTCTACTCGCCTCAGATTGTCCTTACGGTGGGCACGCGGGTTATGTATATTTAGATGGTTTTGGTGCTATCATCCCACCTCCTGGACCAGTACCTGAGCCAGAGATTATGGCTATGCTGGCTTTTGGTGCTTTGGGCTTGGCTACCATCCGTCGTCGCAGAACATTTATAGAAGCCTAAGTCTTATTAATCAAAAAGGCGGCGTAAGCCGTCTTTTTGATTTTTGTGTTCCTAACAAATATTCTCTTATAAAGTTGAAAACCAACACAGACAATTTACGTTGCGGGGGCACACCGGATGGTACTAGAAAGCTTTGAGTATCTATAGTAAAGATCATTATTTAAATGACTGTTCTGTTTTAAGACGTTAAGTAAATTACCTAACGCCTATTCTTTCACTCGCCATTGTAACAACTCTAATCGACCATCAAAGTGCTCAACAATGGCTGTGCAGTTTTCAACAAAATCACCGGTATTGATATACCAAAAATCGTCGATTTGTTTAATTTCTGCGTGATGAATATGCCCGCAAATCACGCCATCCAACTTTTCACTTTTAAGGCTACGCACAATACTTTCTTCATAAAGACTAATAAACTGCGCAAGGTTTTTAACCTTGAGCTTAATATAAGTGGCCAGAGAAAAATGTGATTGCACGCCCAGTAGTTTTCTAAAATAACGAATAACTCGATTCATTTCAATCAGCCAGTCGTAACCTACATTTCCGACAAATGATAACCAACGACTGTGCCTTGCGATGCCGTCATATTCATCACCGTGCACTATGAGTAAACGTTGTCCAGCAGCCGTTATGTGAATATCAGAGTTTTTAACCGTAATATCACCAAAAACATAATCATCGTATTCACGTAAGTTTTCATCATGATTACCAGGAATGTAGATAATTTGCGTACCATGTCGTGCCTTACGCAATAACTTTTGGATGATGGTGTTGTGGCTAGAGGGCCAATACATTTTCTTGGATAAGGCCCAAAAATCGATAATATCTCCGACTAAATATAATTTTTCACTGTCATTATGTTTAAGAAAATCTAGCAAAATCTCAGCTTGGCATTGCGTAGAACCGATGTGTAAGTCGGAAATCCAGATAGTGCGGTACTGTGGTGTTGTCATAGGTCTCAACAATTTGTTGTAGTTTTATATCGCTACATTTTCTTCTTTATACATGACACGCTTATGACAATTTTAATCGAGCAAACAATTACCACATGTCACGAGCTTGACATATTGATCGCCTAAAATTGCTCAAATTGAAAAATACTAAGGCTCATCCACTACCCAGTCTTGGTTAATAAGGAACCACCATGATCAATGCCGAACGTATATTGCAAGATACTTACCCAGATTTTAAGCTAGGCAAGGATAACGCTCTAGCCATCAAAGCACTCAAAAAGCTTCTACACGAAGATGACTTTAATGCCGTTATCCGCAAGAACCAGCATCTACGTGGCTTTGCTTTTCTGGATAAATTACTAAATTATTTCAAATTCAATTATCAGGTCGACAATAATTCGTTTAACAACATTCCTTCTGAGGGACGTTTATTGATTATTGCCAATCATCCGATTGGCACACTTGATGGCTTGGCATTAATCAAACTGATACGTTCAGTTCGTCCTGATGTGCGCATTATGGCCAATCGTGTCTTAACGCATATGGAACCCTTAGAATCGGTTTTTTTTCCTGTTGATGTACTCGCGAATAAAAAGCAATTAAAAGAAACTTACAAATTGATGCTTAATTCCCTAGCGAGGGAAGAAGCTATTATTATTTTTCCTGCCGGTGAGGTATCTAGAATCACTCCTAAAGGTGTCCGCGATGGCGAATGGCATAACAGTTTTCTTAAATTAGCTAAAAAAACACACAGCCCCATTTTGCCTATCCATATCAAGGCTAAAAATTCGGCCTTGTTTTATAGTTTGTCGATGATTTATAAGCCACTGGCTACGCTATGGTTAGTTCAGGAAATGTTTAATAAACAAAACCAGACTATCTTATTCAACGTAGGCGCACCGATTCCTTACAGTGCTATCGAACACTCTGAAGAAACCAATAAACAGTTATGTAAACGGTTTCGTAAACATGTCTTAAATCTAGGTGGGAAGCGTAAAACTTCATTATTTGATACCGTCGCCACGGTTATACATCCAACCGACACTAAAGCTGTTAAAAAAGCGCTTTATCTATCACCCTTATTGAGTGAAACTCGCGATGGCATGAAAATCTTTCTGTATCAGTTTGCTGATGATTGTCCAGTGATGCAGGAAATTGCACGGCTTCGTGAACTTACTTTTCGTACCGTAGAAGAAGGCACCGGACTCGCTTCAGATTTAGATCGCTTTGACGTCTATTACAGCCATATTGTGCTATGGGATGACAATGATTTAGAAATAGTCGGCGCTTATCGAGTAGGCGAAGGTTCTAAAATTATGGAAACCTATGGTATTGAGGGTTTTTATACTAATAGTTTATTCGATTTACGTGGAACCTTTAGCCAGTATTTACCCAATAGTATTGAATTAGGACGCAGTTTTGTGCAGCCACGCTATTGGGGAAAGTATAGTTTAGATTATTTGTGGCAAGGCATAGGCTCTTATTTACGCGAGCGTCCAGAGATTAAATATATGTTTGGCCCCGTCAGCCTAAGTAATGCTTACTCCCAAGAAGCCAAAGAGCTCATAGTGAGCTTTTACGACCATCAGTTTAAATCGCCTTTAATGCAAGCTAAAGCGAGAACGCCGTTTGTTATCTCCGATCAAAGTCAGCAATTTGCCAAACTAGCCTTTGACGATGAATATTCGGTTAGCTTTAAAGTCTTAAACACTGAACTAAAAAAACTCGGAGTTAAAGTGCCTACGCTTTACAAGCAGTATGTTGAATTATGTATTGATAAAGGCTGCCATTTCATTGATTTCAATATTGATCCTGATTTCAACGACTGCATTGATAGCTTAGTGATGATGGAAATCGACAAAATTGCACCTAAGAAACGACAACGTTATATTGAAAAAACAGTTAAATTAGATGCTTAATCCCTTCTAACTAGAGCCCTATCATTAACAGCGGCATCCATACCATTTTACGATTGTTTGTAAAAACAGAGCCTGCGACAATATGCCACATTTTCTTTATGTATTTTTATCGTTAATATAGCTGCAACTCTTGAGATGCAAATTTCCTCCTCGGAAATCAGAGTTTTATATCCTACTCTTCAATGCGGCTACCTAGCCGCATTTTTTTTGCCTATCGTTTTATAAGCTCTTGTAAAAAAACGACTATGCGACAATATGCCACATTCCCTTTACTCATTTTTATCGTTAATATAGCTGCAACTCTTGAGATGCAAACTTCCTCCACGGAAATCAGAGCTTTATATCCTTCTTTAATGCGGCTACCTAGCCGCATTTTTTTTGCCTGCTATTTATCAATTAAACTTACTAATGGCAGTGATGAGGAAAATTAAGTACATAAAAATCACTGTTTTTTCTTAACTTACAATAAAATACCTAATGCATTATTAAATAGTAGCGTAACCTCAGCTTGTATTTTTCATATAAGTAGGAATAATACAACCCAATTATTAACCGCTTAACTATGTAATTTTACTGAGGATATTTATGACTACTTCCCCCCTATCTTTAGCTTCGCTTTGGCGTTACCCTGTTAAATCAATGATGGGAGAGGAGTTAAACTCCGCCATTATTACCCCTAATGGTGTATTAGGTGATCGTTCTTATGCATTACTGGATGCCGAAACCAATAAGGTTGTAAGCGCTAAGAATCCTAAAAAATGGCCAGATATTTTTTCGTTTCATGCTCGTTATACTGAAACCCCTACCTTAGAAAAGGCCACTCCTCCTGTTTGGATTACCTTACCAGACGGCACCATCATTAGTAGCGATCAAGCTGATGCAGAACAATTACTGTCTCTTGCTTTAAAACGCACCGTCAGTCTGAACAATAAGGCCCCACAGCACGCAAGTCTGGAACAATACTGGCCTGAATATGAAGGTAAAAACACCGAAATCAGCAATGAAGCTATCTCCGGAGCGGCAGATGAGGGTAGTTTTTTTGATTATGCCAGCTTGCATATAGTAACCACAGCAAGTCTTACAAAGTTACAACAACTTTACCCTGAAGGTCATCTGGAGGCGCGACGTTTTCGTCCAAACTTAATAATAGCCACAAATCCTGAGCAAACGGGTTTTATTGAAAACGACTGGGTAGGTAAAACACTGACCATTGGTGACGTAAAGTTTTTGATTACAGACCCTTGCCCTCGTTGTGTAATGCCTACCTTGGCCCAAGGTGATTTAGCAAAAGACGCTAAAATTTTACGTACCATTGCAGAAAATACAGTACATGTCCCTTTTGCTGATAAAGCCCTGCCTTCAGTAGGCGTTTATGCAAAGGTAATACAACCTGGCGTCATTAAGCGCGGAAGTGTTGTAATAATTGAATAGTCCCTGTCTTAATATCTAGCGTAGTCGACACGTATTTAATATGTTGTCTGCGCTTAGATAGGCAAATTAAGCATCAATTAAGACTATGTTCTTGACATATTTTTTCACTATCGCCTTGACTAAGTTGTTCTTTAGTTAAATCGCAAACAAAGCCCACTGAGGTTTCAGTGAAATATTTACAGGTTTTACAAAGACCAAATGACTGTGATTTATTGGCTTTTTGAAGTGCATTGAGTGCGTTAATAAAAACATTTTCTTGGTTGATATTTTCATTAAAAATAGCGGATGCTTGGCTGTATAACTCAGCAGGGCTGGCTTTATTCATAAGCGTATTACCTTCAGCTAAAAGACTAAGATGCACCATACGCTTGTCATTTTCATCGGCTGTTTTTTTGAGATAGCCTTTCTTTTCAAGTAGCAATATCGTCTGAGAAACAGTACCACGAGTCATGCCTAAATAATTAGCAAGTGCCGCTGGGGTGTCGCTATAACGATTACAGCGAGACAAATAATCCATCACTTGTAAATGAACCGGCTGCAAACCTAATTCTGTACACCGTCTTCTTTCTTCAGAACGAATTAATGCAGACATTCGTTCTATTAAATCAAATACACTACTTTTTTCCATAACCCCAATCGATGTTTATTTACGCAATACCATAATAGCGAATCACTATGATATTTTAGTTAAAGTCTTTTACAAAATATTTTTTTGATGTGCATAGTTTTATCTTTTATGACACAAAGGTCTATAAAAAAAACAGTGTCAATTATATACCAAATAAACAATTACTCCCCCTGATCAAGAGCAACCGCTCTAGCTAAGCCTTAGCCAACAACGCTTTAATTTCTGGCACACAAGATCCACAATTAGTCCCTGCTTTAAGACAGGCCCCTACTTGCTGATGAGTTTTTAAAGCTTTTTCTTTGATGGCTGCCTGTAAGGTTTTTTCGCCTACATTAAAACAAGCACAAACAATAGCACCCACATCAGCAATACCTTGGGCTGGCCGCCCTGATAATAAGGCTTTACGTTCATTAAGCGACAAGACTGGCTGGGCAAATAAACTACTTAACCAACTACGTTCAGGTAAATTATTATCGGTCGCTATAAAAATGACGGCTTCCAACTGATTATCGATGAGTCTAGCCGCTCGATAACTGCCTTTACTCGTATCTTGATATTCCTGCCATTGCACACTATCAACCAATTGCTTACTGATAATATTACGCCAATCATCCCTAGCGCTATCTCCTGCCAATTCGTAACGATAAAAATGTGCGCCTTTAATCGTTACGCGGTATTCAGTGTCAGCCAAAGCCAGTTCTTGCCGTGACAATATAAAACCTTGCCAAGCCGGATGATATGCCTCGATAGAAACGGGGGTATGCTTGCTTTCTGGTTGCTTGGAAATAGGATCAACCACAGGATTAATTAGCGGCCCCATCCGCCCTTGACTGGCTAATTGTTGCGTCCAATGCATGGGTACAAATAGATTGCCTAGCTGTTGGCTATCGGTGATTTGTACACGCGCCAACATTGAACCCCAGCGACTTTCAATTTTTGCTAGAGTATTCTGCAATAAAGCATAAGTCGTTGCATCAATAGGATGCACTTCCACGAAAGGCTCTGGTTTGTGTTGATTTAATTTGGGGGCGATACCGGTGCGCGTCATAGTATGCCATTGATCACGAACGCGCCCAGTATTGAGTATTAAGGGGTAATGCTCATCAGGCGCATTCACTGGCAACCGTGGCTCTACGGCAATAAATTGTGCTTTACCTGAAGCGGTATAAAACTGTCCTTGCTCAAAAAAACGCGCCCTACCCTGCGGATACGTTTGGTTAACCGGCCACTGTATCGGTTGCATCTGCTCATAATCCTGCTCAGACATAGCGGCTAAAGCAGAAATATCAAAATCTCGTAAGCCATGATGCTCATTATTTTCAAAACCTGAAAGCTCGGCATGTTCGCGAAAAATATCGCGACTGCTTTGGTAATCAAACGCTGAGGCAAAACCCATACGCTTTGCAACTTGAGAAATAATCCACCAATCTGGCTTAGCACTACCTGCGGGAGACAATAAAGCTCGTTGACGAGAAATACGACGCTCAGAATTGGTTACGGTACCGTCTTTTTCACTCCAGCCTTGCGCAGGCAATAACACATGCGCTAATTCAGTTGTATCGGTGTTGGCAATACAATCAGAAACGACCACAAAATCACAGTGTTGCAAAGCACGTTTGACTTTATCGGCATTGGGTAAACTAACCACTGGATTAGTGCCCATAATCCATACGGCTTTTACTTTACCCTCAGCAATAGCATTGAATAAATCAACGGTTGCTAGTCCGGGCTTTTGAGCGATGGATTGCGCTCCCCAAAACCTCGCCACTTTATCGATATCTTCGGCCTTAGAAAAATCCATGTGCGCGGCTAACTGATGTGACAAGCCACCGACCTCACGCCCTCCCATCGCATTGGGTTGACCCGTCAAGGAGAACGGCCCCATGCCCACTTTACCAATACGCCCCGTCGCTAGATGACAATTAATGATGGCATTAACTTTATCCGTACCTGATGACGACTGATTAATACCCTGACTGTACAGGCTCATTACTTTTTCATAGTCTGTAAACCATTGATAAAAACAGCGCAGATCTTCTACACTCACCGCGCACTTTTCTGCCACCTGCTCTAGGCGATTGCTTGCCGCAACTTGCAAAGCTTTTGTAAAACCTTCGGTATGAGCATCAATATAAGCTTGATTCAAGGCCTGTTGTTGGCTTAGAAAATCTAGCAAGCCATTAAATAAATAAGCATCAGTACCGCTGGCTATCGCCAAATGCAGATCTGCAATATCGCAACTGGCGGTACGCCGTGGATCAATAACGACAATTTTTAAGACAGGATTAGCTTCTTTTGCGGCTTGAATACGCTGAAAGCTCACTGGATGACACCAAGCAGCATTGGAACCGATAAGAATAATCATCTCGGCTTGCTCAAAATCCTCATAGCAACCCGGGACGGTATCAGAACCAAAAGCTCGTTTATGTCCGGCAACTGACGATGACATACACAGACGGCTATTAGTATCCATGTTGCCGCTACCGATAAAACCTTTCATTAGTTTATTGGCCACATAATAATCTTCAGTCAATAACTGTCCTGAACCATAAATGGCCACGGCATCGGGGCCATACTCTGCTATGGTTTTGCTAAAGATATCCGCCACTTTATCTAAAGCTTCAGTCCATGCCACCTCATGACCATAGATTTGAGGGTGTAATAAACGTCCTTTAAGCTCTATAGTTTCGCCTAAGGCAGAACCTTTAGAACACAAGCGACCAAAATTAGCCGGATGTGTAACATCGCCACTAATACTTACTAGTCGATTTTTCTCATCAACAGTAGCGCTAATACCACAGCCTACGCCACAGTAAGGACAGGTCGTTTTTATAACGGGAAGATTATTCATTGCTCTCATACATACGCTTTACCAAAAATCAGCGTGTCTCTTATCGCCGCAATATTTTCTTGTTTCTCTAGCAACTCTTGATACCAACTGCCATCGGCTGTTTCGCCATAAAGTACGACCCCTATTAACTTGTTAGCCTTGATCACTAATTTTTTATAAATACCTAAAGCAGGATCGGTAAAGTGTAGGCTTTCACTTTGTTCGTCTCCTAGAAAATTACCTACCGAAAACAGCTGAATACCCGTCACTTTAAGCTTAGTCGCCGTTGGTAAGGTGATATATTCGGCAACACCATGAGCACTTAAATGATTGGCACACACTTTTGCTTGTTCAAACAAAGGCGCAACTAAGCCAAAGGTATCGCCACGATGTTGGATACATTCGCCCACCGCGTAAATACTCGGATCATAACTTTGTAAGGTGTCATTGACCACGATGCCTCGTTCGCAATAGAGTCCAGAATCCTGAGCCAGCGCCATGTTTGGACGAACTCCGATGGCCATAATAAATAAATCACAAGCTAATTGGCTGCCGTCTTCAAAACAGGCAGTGGTGATATGTCCTTGGGCATCACCCTCTAAGCATTTAAGTTTGGCAGCCATCTTAAACTTTAAACCACGTTGCTCTAGTTGTGTTTGCAGCAGGGTTCCAGCCGGCTTATCCATCTGCCGATTGAGTAAGACTTCATTGTTATGTATCACCGTGACGTCCATGCCTCTTAATACGAGGCCATTAGCCGCTTCTAAACCTAATAAGCCCCCACCCAACACCACGGCTCGCTTATGGCTACGGCTGTAACTGAGCATTTTATTAACATCGAAAATATCTCGAAAGCTGATCACACCATCCAAATCATTACCCGGAATCTGTGCGATAACAGCTTTAGATCCCGTAGCGATTAATAAGCGATCATAGCCGGCAACCGTTCCATCCTGCGCATAAACTTTTTTATGTTTCCGGTCTATACGCACCACGACTTTATCAGTACCAGCATGTAAAGTGATGCCATGATCGATATACCATTGACGACTATTAATGACGATATCCTCTAAGCTTTTCTCACCACAAAGCACCGAAGACAACATGATACGGTTGTAATTACCATAAGGCTCGTCGCCAAATACGGTAATGTCATACTGAGTCGGAGCAGCGCTTAATAACTCTTCGACGGTACGCATACCAGCCATACCATTACCAATCACGACTAATCGTCGTTTCACAATCCACTCCTCACTATGATCAACACTCAATAGCATCAAGAGCTGGAATCATCATACGGCCTTCAGCAACCATCACCGCCGCACCCCCAACTCTAATGGTCAAGGTATCTTCGCCCTTATGATCCATTTCCAGATTAATCACACTGCGGCGTTGCTGGGGCTCTCCTCTATCGACGCTAAATACATAAGTCCCTTTTTGCATATGCTCGAAAGAACATAGATAAGCCGCAAAAGCCGGCATGGCGGTTCCTACGGGCGGATCATCGTATAGGCCAATATTAGGTCCTAGCAAACGCGCGTTAAAATCGACATCATGAAACGGCGTTTTTAGAGAAAATAATAAAATTTCCTGTGCCGCTGTTTGCGGTGCAATAGATTGGCTCCAAGCCTGAAAATTAAATCTAGCCTTTCTCACTGCATCATAGCTATAAACCGGCACTATTAAATAAGGAAAGCCGCAAGATACTAAGCGAGTACTATATTTTTTATGATCAATCTGTCCTTCAGGTATGGACAGAAAACTCGCTAATTCACCATTAGTGGGTGCATAGCGATCGACTATCGGTGTCACCTTACTGGTAAATTGTATGAAGACCGGTTTACCTTTTTCACTAGTAATACTGGCCTGAATATCGCCCATATTTTGTTCAAAAATGATGGGCGTATAAGTTTCTGTTAAGACAATATCACCACAACTGGCCAACACAAAAGCCGTAGCAATAATAGGATGGCCAGCAAAATCAATTTCTGCCTTGGGAGTAAAGATACGCAACCGTCTTTTTGCTGAATCTTGGTTCTTATGAAACACAAACACAGTTTCGGTTAAATTAAGCTCTCTAGCGACCTTAGTCATTTGTAATGTACTTAAGCCATCCGCATTAGGAAAAACCGCAATCTGAGCACCGTTGAAAATCTGATCGGTAAAAACATCGGCAATATAATAATGGTAATTCATAATCATTCCTTCACGCTAATTTGAACGTAACCATGCTCTATGCGTATCCGATAAACCGGTAAACTTATGGCTTCATCTTCCAGACAAACACCGGTATTAAGATTGTAGTGTTGTTTATACAAAGGTGATGCGACGACGATTTGACCGTTAATATCACCGATAATACCGCGAGATAATACGTTAGCCTGGCCAATGGGATCATAATTACTAATCGCAAAAACCATAGACTCTTGTGGCATATAAAATAATGCAATCTGTAAACCAGAAACTAAGGCGCAAACCCCCGAGTCTGGTTGTAAATCATCTAACTGACAAACCGATTGCCAAGTAGACATTACGCCACCTCCACGAGTTTAAAATGTTTTCGCTCTTGTTCGTCAGCGGGACGAATTTGACCACGTTCTTCAACAAAAACCACGTTATCATCGGTTTGCTCACTGTTAACAAAATGACGAAAACGTTTGAGCTTTGATTCATCTTCAATAGTGGTTTTCCATTCACATTGATAAGTATCTATCACCGTTTGCATTTGCTGCTCTAGTTGTTCACACAAACCTAGTTTGTCTTCTATCACCACCGACTTTAAATAATCTAAGCCGCCTTCCATGTTTTCCATCCATACCGAGGTGCGTTGCAAACGATCAGCACTGCGTACATAAAAGGACAAAAAACGGTCGATATATTGAATCAATGTGGCCTTGTCTAAACCCGTGGCGAATAAATCGGCATGGCGTGGTTTCATGCCACCATTACCACAGACATAAAGATTCCAACCATTTTCTGTAGCGATAATGCCTACATCTTTACCCTGTGCCTCGGCACATTCGCGAGTACAACCAGAAACGGCAAACTTGATCTTATGCGGAGAACGTAAACCTTTATAACGATTTTCTAACTCGATAGCCAAACCGACACTGTCATCAACACCATAACGACACCAAGTGCTACCAACACAAGACTTCACTGTACGTAGAGACTTACCATAGGCATGGCCCGATTCAAAACCAGCGTCAATCAGTTCTTTCCAAATAGGTGGTAACTGGTCAACACGAGCACCAAATAAATCAACGCGCTGTCCGCCAGTGATTTTAGTATAAAGCTTATATTTTTTACCGACCTGACCTAAGGCTATCAACATATCAGGACTGATTTCTCCACCAGCAATGCGTGGTACGACTGAATAAGTACCATCTTTTTGCATATTAGCTAGATAAGTATCATTGGTATCTTGTAACGGCGTATGTTCTGTTTTCAGAATATAGTCATTCCAGCAAGATGCCAAAATAGAACCTATCGTGGGCTTACAAATTTCACAGCCCTTACCTTTACCATGTCGCGCTAGTAGGTCAGCAAAGGTTTTAATTTCTTCGACTCGAATCAAAGTATACAAATCTTGCCTTGTGTAAGCAAAATGCTCACAAATATCGGTATTTACTTCATAGCCTTGTTTGGATAGCTCCGAGTTCAATACTGATTTAAGTAACGCCGCGCAACCACCACAACCTGTCGCGGCTTTAGTTTCTGATTTTAAGCCATCTAAGGTCGTGCAACCGGCATCTATAGCCTTACAGATTTCACCTTTAGTCACGTCATAACACGAGCAGATTTGCGCTGAGGCTGGCAAAGCATCGGGACCTAATCCCACGGATTCATCTGAACGAGACGGTAAAATCAGTGCATCAGGATTTTCTGGTAGTTCAATACCGTTCAAACAATATTGTAATAAAGTGCCATAACCAGAGGCATCACCTACCAATACCGCACCGAGTAAGTGCTTTTTATCCTGACTCACTACTAAACGTTTATAAACGGCAGTATCACCATTTTGATACGTGTACACCAACGCGCCCGGCGTTTTAGCATGGGCATCACCAATACTGGCGACATCTACGCCCATCAGTTTTAATTTAGTACTCATATCGGCACCAGTGAAGCTAGCCTCATTGCCGGCCAAATCTGCCACCACGGTACGCGCCATGGCATAACCCGGAGCGACTAAACCATAGATCATGCCATTCCACAGCGCACATTCACCGATCGCATAAATATTTGGATCTGAGGTTTGACATTGATTGTTAATGACAATACCACCACGCGGACCTACCTCCAGAGCGCAGTCGCGGGCGATATCATCACGAGGTCGGATACCTGCCGAGAACAAAACGATATCCGTTTCTAGCTCTTCACCATCGGCAAAGCACATTTTATTCACGCACTGTTCGCCATCAGTAATCAGACTGGTATTTTTACCGGTATGTACAACCACACCTAAGGCCTCTATCTTAGTACGCAACATAGCGCCGCCGGCATCATCCAATTGCACGGCCATTAATCGCGGTGCAAACTCCACTACATGTGTTTGTAAGCCCAAGTCTTTCAAGGCGTTAGCGGCTTCCAAGCCTAATAAGCCGCCGCCAACCACAACGCCCACTTTGCCTGTCTTAGCGGCGGCTTGCATAGCCTCTAAATCTTCAATCGTACGATAAACCAAACACTGCGCTCGATCATGTCCAGGAACTGGCGGTACAAATGGAAAAGACCCTGTCGCCAACACTAATTTATCATAACGAATACTGTGACCTTTTTCAGAAGTTACTGTTTTAGAGTCTCTACATATTTTGGCCGCTTTATCACCCATATAAATGGTAATGCCATGCTGCTCAAAAAAACCAGGCTCAACGAGAGATAAATCCTCTGCCGTTTTTCCGGAAAAAAAGGCGGAGAGATGAACACGATCATAAGCCGCCCTAGGCTCTTCGCAAAAAGTAATGATGTTGTAATCCTCTTTAATAGGATTATTCACTAAATTGACTAAAAAATGCTGGCCCACCATGCCATTACCAATAACGACCAGTGTTTTTTTTATGTTCATGTCCAACCTCGAAAACGTCGTAAAAACTATTTCTAATATCTGTAACCAAACTTATACTTAAAAACTTATATTGCCAGACACCCATATTTTCTGAGTATCGGTATCAAAATGATCGGCATTGTAATAGGCGTAACTGGTTAATAATGAGTAATGCTTACCAAATTTTTTGGTGACCATAAAATCCCATTCATTTCCATAATGTATGCTACCTGTATCGTTATAAAAATCATGATAGACACCCGTCAAAGCAACGCTACCCTTATCCAGAGTGGTCGTTAAGGTACCAAACACATCACGAATACCATTATCTGGCGTCACCAAAAAGATATCAGCCCAACCTTGAAAAGCATGGTTAGTGCCTAAGGGAGTAATAAAAGTTTTATTTTTACCAATACCATCTTTTTGCTCCATCGCACCTTGTAAGGTGACATTAAAAGCTGTCAAGCCACCCATTACGTTATAACGGTTTTCAGTATAGTGCTGAGGACTATTCATATAATCTGATTGAATACCCCACTCTGCCGTATAAAGCACGCCAAGATTATCTGTGAGTTTGAGAGCGTCTCCATGTTTTTGATAATTGCTTAGCCGTAAACCGAACGTCTTATTAGAATTAGCATAATATGCTGGATCCGTATATCCCAACCAATAGCCATAAGCCACTAAGTTGCCATAATCTCCTAACTTGTAATTAACATTGAGTAGTGGTGCATTAATACTTTGATTAGTCGAAGTAAAACTTTTTACATTACCGATATAACCCGCGTTAAGAGTCAAACCGAAGAGCTGTTGATTATTATGCGTAATCAAGACCGAATCATAAGTTTGCTCAATCTGACGCCAACCGACGTTTCCGATAAAACGATCATCGTCCAACTTGATACGTTGCCGTCCACCTTTTATTAGCGTGTCAGGAACACCAGCATAGCTAAGCCATAACTGATCCAGCTCATTAACATAAGGATCTTTAATGGCTGAATATTGGCTTTTACCATTAAGAGAGCTGTTGTAATCCGCATCCATAGCGTAAAGTCCCTGATATTCTGCATAACCCTGAATACCATGATATACCGGTGACAACAGACCTAATCGTAACCTTGAAGTTACAGCATTGGCGGTAACCGGTTGTTTTGAAGCCGCCAGAGCATTACCATTCAACGCAGTACTTCTAACATTATCTTGATTAACATTTTCAAAACGCGTATTTAAATCAACTTTTACTGCACCATTTTTACCGTAATGATAAAAGTTAAGTGCATCTTCAATATCTTGGGTCATATCGGCCATTGCAACTGGGCTCATAAATGACATCGATAATACGACTGCCGATAATGGATTTTTTAGTTGTTGCTTAAGCATAAAGCCACCTTAGGTTTGAATTGAAAGTCTTTGTATAAATAAATAACGATTAATGCGAACGATCACATTCCGCTAAAAAAGTGAGTATGCTTTCTCGATATTTATAATAATCAGGATGTGCCAATAAGGCTTTTCGGGTGCGAGGTCTAGGTAAATCGATAGTTTCTATTTTGCCGATTTTGGCATGAGGTCCATTAGTCATCATGACTACGCGATCAGACAGCAAAATAGCCTCATCAACATCATGAGTCACTACGATAGCGGTAACCTGAGTACGCTCCCAAACTTCCATTAATACCGCTTGTAATTCCCAACGCGTTAATGAATCCAACATGCCAAAGGGTTCATCTAGCAACAGTAACTTTGGCGACAAGGCAAAAGCTCTTGCGATACCGACTCGTTGACGCATACCGTTAGACATTTCGGCGGCTTTCTTATATAGAGCATCACCCAAACCGACACGGGTCAAATAATATTCAACAATATCATTGCGTTCAGTACGACTAATATGCGGATAGACTTTATCTACACCCAAGGAGACGTTTTCAAAAGCACTTAGCCAAGGAAACAAACTGGGCGCTTGAAACACTACGCCACGATCAGGGCCTGCGGCATCTATTTCTCGATTATCTAAAACGATAACACCTTCAGAGATACTGTTTAATCCGGCTGTCATTGATAATACTGTCGACTTACCGCAACCTGAATGACCAATAATAGAGATAAACTCGCCTTTTCTTATTTTCAGATCAAAGCCATCAACGACTTTAACCATACTATTACCATCTGGCGTCGGATAGCTTTTTGATAGCTGTGAAAAGTCTACATAACGTGGCCTACCTAAATCATCCTGTATTAACTTTACAGAAGAAACACCATGCTGCCATTCATGATTAGTATTAGGTAGAGCCTGTGGTAACAATATGTTATCCGAGCTGGCGTACTGAGTCTTTTCCATACCCATCGCCATCAAATATTGAGTGATTTCAGCGCGGCACTTCTTAAATTCTTCATTATGATTTAAGGCAGCTCTATCGCGTGGTCGTTCGATATTAATCACAAATTCTGGGCCAAAGCTTGCATCTGGCCCCGGATTTAAAGGAATCACTCGATCAGCCATATAAATGGCTTCATCGACATCATTAGTAATTAAAATGACTGTTTTCTTTTCTTGTGCCCAGATTTGTAAGATCTCATCCTGCAAATTGCCACGCGTTAACGCATCTAAGGCACTGAGTGGTTCATCCAATAATAAAATATCAGGACTAGCTGCCAGTGCTCTGGCCACATTAACACGTTGACGCATGCCACCTGACAACTCAGCGGGCTTCTTATCCATAGCCGCACCTAAGTTCACCATACGAATATATTTTTCGGCATGCGCTTTACGTTGCGCAGGAGTCCAGTCTTTAAAAAGTGCATCTACCGCTAAAGCTACATTTTCATAAACACTAAGCCAAGGCATCAAAGAATAATTTTGAAAGACCACGCCCCGATCTGGCCCTGGCCCAGTGATAGCGCACCCCTGTTTTAACACTTCGCCACTATCGGCTGATATCAAACCCGCGATCAATGAAATGAGTGTACTTTTACCACTACCAGAGAAACCAACGATAGCAATAAACTCGCCCTCGTTAACAGTCAAATTAATATTTTTAAGGATGGCGGCATCGCCATAGCCTTTGCAAACATCTTTCAATTCTACTAACGGTAATTGTGCTTCATTTGCCAATAATAACGGTGCCATACACTCATTTAACTCCATGACTTTATATTTTAAGACTGACATAACAAACTCCTGATTAAAGCTCTCTACCGAAAGAGAATACTTTTTGAAAGGACTGCATAATCCTATCCAAAATAAAACCGATAATGCCAATAGTGAATACCGCCACTATGATTCGACCTAAAGAGTTTGAACTACCATTCTGAAACTCATCCCAAATAAACTTGCCTAGCCCTGGATTTTGCGCAAGCATCTCGGCGGCAATCAAGACCATCCAACCCACACCCAATGACAGACGCATACCCGTAAAAATAAAAGGTAAAGCTGAAGGTAAAATGATTTTTCTAATCTGTGTCATCCAGTTAAGACGTAAGACTTTAGCAACGTTAACCAAATCTTTATCAATAGACGAAACCCCAATGGCGGTATTAATCAATGTGGGCCATAAAGAGCAAAGCGTTACGGTAATCGCTGAGGTTAAAAAAGATTTTTCAAACCATGAATCAGGTGTAGTGACATAAACTGCACTCACGACCAGCGTAACAATAGGCAACCAAGCTAAAGGTGATACCGGTTTAAAGATTTGAATCAGCGGATTAATAGCCGTATTAACCACAGGACTCATACCGCAAAGCAAACCCAGTGGTATAGCTATCAAGGTCGCTATAATAAAACCCGCAAACACCGTGTATAGACTAGTAAAAATCTTATCAAAATAAGTAGCTTGACCATTGTATGGACGAATTTTAATTTCAGCATCTGGATTTTCAGCCAGTGTTTGCTGATTGCGTTGCTGCTGATGTTGATAAAATGCCACTTGTTTGGCTCTTTCTGCAAAATGCTCTGTGACTAATCCAGAGGCCTCATGCCATACGTAAACAGGGCCAGGAATAGCACCTAAACTTGTATTAACCTTAGAGGCAGAAACATTCCAAAGCACTAAGAACACTGCAAAGGCAATAATCGGCACGCCCATAATCAAAAACAACTGGCGAATTTGTAGTACGGGGTTTTCACCCGCAGCTATTTTTACCAAAGGCACAAACCAAGTTAAACCGGTGATATTGAAAAATTTAATAAGTTGCTTATACATAGTCCCTACCTTTAAGTGTGATAAGTCGGATGAGTCAACAACCCGACTTAATGCTGCTCTTTGTAAACGCGTGTTACTCAACCACCTTGCCTGCTACGACTTTTTGCTTGCCTTTAAGCCCGATAGCAAATTGAGTCAGGTATTCATTCGGTTTGATGCTGTTAAAAACAATGCCATCAATGTAATCAGAACTAGGGGCTTTAAAGCCGGTTTCATTTTCAGCGGGAAAATCACTGGCCTTAGCTTTACCTTCTGCAATAAGCGCCTTCGCTGCTGCCATAAAGATATCGGGTCTATAGACTTTTTTAGCCGTTTCTAAATACCAAGCATCTGGTTTTTGTTCGTTGATTTGTCCCCAACGACGCATTTGCGTTAAGCTCCAAATAGCATCACTGTAATAAGGATAAGAGCCGTTATAACGAGAGAAAACATTAAAATCGGCCAACGTACGTTTATCACCTTTTTCATACTCAAAGGTACCGTTCATACTGTTGGCAATAACTTCATAATCCGCACCCACATACTGTTTTTGTGAAAGCATTTCCACGCCTTCATTACGATTCTTATTGTTTTCTGCATCCAACCACATCGAAGCACGTATCAAGGCTTTGATTATGGCTAGATGAGTTTTAGGATTTTTGTCGGCAAATTCTTTAGTCACGCCAAAGATTTTTTCTGGAGTATTTTTCATCAATTCATAGTCACTGATCACCGGCACGCCTATGCCTTTAATAACGGCTTGTTGATTCCACGGCTCACCCACGCAATAGCCAGCAATCGTGCCTGAGTCCATGGTCGCGGGCATTTGCGGTGGAGGAGTAACTGATAACAAAGCATCTGCATCAATCTGACCTGAAGTATCTTGAGGCGGTGCGTAATAACCTGGCTTAATACCACCGGCCGCCAACCAATAACGTAACTTCATATTATGAGTACCTACGGGGAACGTCATCGCCATGTTGAACGGCTTGCCTGCACTTTTGTACTTTTCAATGATCGGTTTTAAAGCATCCGCTTTAATAGGATGCACTGGTTTTCCGTCTTTTAACGGTATTTGCTCTTTCATTTGCTTCCAGACCTCATTGGAAACCGTAATCGCATCACCATTTAAAGTCATAGTAAAAGCACTGACAATGTCCGCCTTTGTGCCATAGCCAATTGCCGTTCCAAAGGGCAAGGTTGCTAACATATGGGCGCCGTCTAGCTCACCGTTAATAACGCGATCTAATAAAACCTTCCAGTTAGCTTGAGCCTCCAGTTGTACCGAAAGGCCTTCATCATCAAAATAGCCTTTTTCATAAGCAACCGCTAAAGGCGCCATATCGGTTAATTTAATAAAACCCAACTTGAGACTTTCTTTTTCCAGTTTTTCAATAGCCTCTACAGGAGCTAAAAAACTAAGACTGAGAGCCGTTATCGTAGTGATCGCTGTAAGTAATTTTTTAATGGTTAATTTCGACGGTAGGTTCATGATGGCTTTATCCCGTATTAAATTTTAGGCAAAAAAAAACGTCGCAAATCGAATGTTATTAAACATAACGATTTAGCCGACGCCGTTGTCAGATTGCTCAACATTGAGCTTAGTGTTTAGCTAGCCTTAACTAGCCTCTCCTTAACTAAAGCACAACACATGCCAAAATATTAAATAATGCAGATTTGTTTTTAAATTCCTATAAATACAGACAGTTATATAGACTCCTGTAAAAGTCGTATTTTATTAGGTATTACCATAAGAATTTTTTAACTTTAAACTGCGCACTAATTACGAGCATTAAATAATGATTAGCGCACCAATCAAGAACAATGGGTATTTATTTCAAAATAAAAAACTAACTATCGCTTTCAAGCGCCCCTGTTCTATGACAGGTATTGCTAGCATACTATTTAAACTAGCCAGTTCAGGATTGTAATCGGCATCATCATCCCCAGTAATGATAGGCATACCGGTTAACCAAACGCGGCCTAAGGCACCTACACCTTTAGTCACTGTGGTGGTTTCAAATAATTGGGCTAACTCATTAGTGTTCTTACTATAGCCTTCAAGACAAATAAGCTGTTCACCTCGTAAATCTGGAATCCAGATTTGAATACGTTTAGCCAGAGGTGTGGCTTTTGCTGACAGAAAAGTCATGATATAAGACGAATTAAGATGATCTGAAACAGGAATACCAATACCCATGGTAATACCGAACTGCTTAGCATCATGAGTCCTGACAAAACCATCGGCTTTACTAATGTCATCAATCAACACTGGCAAACCCTGTGCCCATGCCAAGCCGGCAAGACCTTGATCGTTAGCAACACTGATGTCTCTGGATATTTGTTCAAAGTGATGCAAGCTACCGTAATATCCATCTATAACTTTCAAAGACTGTTCTGAACTGTCCTGATTGCTCCAAACTTCAATGGCTCCAGCATGAAGTTCATCATCCGCACATAAAAACACCACCACAGCTAATAGAAAGTCACCTGAGAAAATAGGGATAGCTATACCACAGGTCAAGCCAGCTTCCTTAGCCGCAGCTGTGCGTTTGAAGTAAGACTGCTCAAATTCTTTCAGTACCAGCGGACGACCTTCTGCCCAAGCTTTACCTGGCAAACCTTCATTATATGCAAACTGTTGTTGCTCACTAGCGGCTTTAAATTCAACTAATCCACCATATAAACCAGAACCAAACTCCAACTGCGTGCGCTGTTTATTGGGAACCCATATTTCAGTGACTTTAATAAACGTTTTCATAGTGTTTACTTTTTATTTAAACAGTTCAGACATGGCAATGACATTTTTTGCCATTTCCCCCAAACTAATATGCCTATCCATGGCTAGCTTTCTCAGCGTGTGATAAGCCTCATCCTCTGTAAAGTTTTGGGTTTTAATTAAAATAGCTTTAGCTCTATCAATCAGCTTTCTATCTTCAAGTTTTGCACAAACCTCTTCCAGCGCCTGCTTAAGCACTTGATTATGCTTGAATCTAGCCATCGCAACGCTGACAATGCTATTAAGCCTTTTAACATCAAGTCCATTGACGATATAAGCGCAAACCTCAGCTTTAATCACCTGATGAATGCTGTCATTATTATCATCACTAGCAAACATAATAACGGGGATAGCTGATAATTTATGTTGTGTTTGCAAATCAGCCAACAACCTTTTAGAAGGTGTCTGTAGATTAAATATAACCATATCCGGCGTAATTTGTTTGATAAGCTCTAAAAAATCAGGGCCATAGTGGCTTTTAAGACATAGGTAACCCTCGTCTTTAAGAGCGCTCTCCAGAACACTACAAATTGGATCGCTTTCAATCAATAATACATTAAGCCTATTCATCAATAAAAAGTAATCCGCGTTTTAGTCAATAGGGCGTTGGTGCACAAACGATGTCGCATTTGAAACGAAGTTGTTTTATATAAAGCAGATAATATGCCAATAACTATAAAACAGCCGTACAGACGGCACTTTTGCTAGCATAAATGCACATACAGGATATTAAAGATAAAGTCTCCGCACTTAATGAAGCGTAAAAATAACGCAATACGCATCAAAACAGTGCAGGAATAGGTATTAATCGCTTATTTTAAAACAGGATACTTAGCTTAGTATTAACTAGCTAAGACTTTAAACTGACTACAAAAGCGATATTCGCTATAAGGTAGAAGTTCTATGTCATTAGAGCCGATATTGCCCGTCTCTAAACATAGAAAAGATTGATAACTATCTGCCGCTAGATCGTCAAGTTCCTCTGATCTTATTAACCAAGGATTCCAAACTACTGTACTTTTATGACTACTAGAACTAATCTCAATTCGACGCTTTAAAGCGGCATCCTCAATAATCAAAGTATTTTCAAGACCGTTATAAATACGATCCACCTCAGCATTAATTGTTAATAGCTCAGTTTGATACTTTTGACTGTCTTCATCACACTTATCTAGATACTCTGCATTCTCCAGACCTAAAATCTGTACCTGATCTATGCTACCAACTTTAAAATAACTATGAAAAGCCTGCGTTATGGTAAACGCTTGATCACCCAAATTACGCGTCAGTAACGCCAAACTAAGCTCGCTGCCGATAGAAATCTCTAGCTCCAGAGCATATTGATAAGGCCAGGTAATGTTATTGAGCTTAAGTTGAGTGAATTTTAGCGTAACCTTAGTTTCAAAAGGGCTAAGCGCTGAAACGTTAATGACTTTCCAAAATTCATTGCGAACAAAGCCATGACTCAGCCCCTCTAAATCCTGAGGATCTGATCCAAACCAAGGCCAACAAATAGGAATCCCGCCCCTGATAGCTTTACCTGGTTCGTAACATGATTGTTCACTGAGAAATAATAAATCTTCTGCGGCAGCTATCGGTTGATATGACAGCACTTGAGCGGCATAAATAGAAATTAATGCCGTTGCACTCTCATTAGTGATCTCAATAAAGGGCAAACCACCATGCCCCCTGACGAACTTAAGTTGACCTACAATACCGAAGTCAGTGTTTAATTGTTCAATATCCATACGCTACCTTGGGGATCAGAGCATAAAATTACTGCCAGACCGTACCCATTATAATTTTTTAGAGAATACATTCAATACTAATAACATTAGCATCCCCACAGACACTAGCTCGTATCTTAATGATGACACTGAACTCTTTAGCCTATACAGCCTATGTCAGTACGCTAACCGCTCTTAAACATGACTATTTTCAAAAACGACTACCGCTTTAGCTCCCACCAGAAAAGAACTGCCTTTAAGCGCTTTTTGCTCTGCTCTAGGGATAATATCGCTAGGTGATGGCAGAGTGGTATCCAAAGCCAAACACCACTCTCTAGCTTTAATCTGCGGTAAGTGAATAGTAGCTGCTTCATCTGACATATTCATGACAATATGCAAATCAGGCTCTTCATGTTCAGTACTCGCCAAGGTAAATGCTAACAACCTAGCATCAGGATCTGACCATAAGGGCTTATCAAGCTCGTGTCCATGCCAAACAATATCGGGACGACTTTTGCCATCGCTACTTCTACCGGTTAAAAAACGACGGCGCATGATAGCAGGATGACGTTTGCGTAAGGCAACCATCAACTGAACAAAACGCAAATTATCCGCATTTTTTTGGGTAAGATTCCAATCTATCCAGCTTAGTTCATTATTTTGGCAGTAGCCATTGTTATTGCCCTGTTGACTATGTAATAGCTCATCACCAGCTAATAACATAGGCACACCTTGACTAAGCAACAAAATAGCAAAGACATTCTTAGCCTGCTTTCTTCGTAGCGCTACAATTTCAGCGTCATCGCTATCACCCTCGACACCACTGTTGTAACTTAAATTATTACTACAGCCATCTCGGTTATCCTCACCATTCGCTTCATTATGTTTTTGGTTATAACTAAACAAATCATACAAAGTAAAGCCATCATGACAAGTCACAAAATTAACACTGTTAATAGGCAAGCGTCCTTGATACTCATACAGATCGCTACTACCACTAATCCGTGTCGCTAGCTCAGAAAGCAGACCTTTATCGCCGCGCACAAATTGTCTAACGATATCTCGATAACGACCATTCCATTCTGCCCAGCGATAGCCAGGAAAACTACCCACTTGGTAAAGACCCGCTGCATCCCATGCTTCGGCAATTAACTTGGTTTTAATGAGTTGCTCTGATAATTCTATGCCCCAAAGTACCGGTGGATCTTGCAAGACCTCGCCATTTTCGCCTCTAGCCATGGCACTGGCCAAATCAAAACGAAAGCCATCGATATGCATTTCCCTAACCCAATACTCAAGGCAGCTAATAATAAATCTAGCAACCAAGGGGTGATTCGCATTAACGGTATTACCGCAACCGGTATAGTCTCGTAATATGCTCTTATCATCGGGATCCAGATGGTAAAAAGACTTACCTCCTATACCCCTAAAATTAATGACAGGGCCATCTGCTCCAGCTTCTGAGGTATGATTAAAGACCACATCCATGATCACGCCGATACCGGCCTTATGAAAGGCTTTAACTAAGTCACGAAATTCTTGAACATGAGTGCCCTGGTCAGGGGTGACACAATAACCAGGATGGGGACTAAAGAAACTATGCGTGCTATAACCCCAATAATTTCTAAGACCTAGATCAAAGGTATTACTAGGCACATCCTGCTCGTCGAAAGCCATCACAGGTAATAACTCAACATGAGTAATCCCTAGTTGTTGTAGATAAGGTATTTTTTCAATCAAACCCGAAAAAGTGCCAGGGTGAGTAACTTTTGAAGAAGGATGGCGAGTAAAACCACCTACATGCAATTCATAAAGGATGGTTTTTTCGCTACGGACAGCTAGCGGCACATCGCCTTCCCAGTTATAGCTATCATCAACCACCATACTGCGCATAGCAGTGCGACTATTATCCCCTGGCTTACAGGCTACTTTGCGATTCCAGCGCTTTTGGCTAACTGCGCAGGCCCAAGGGTCTAATAAATGTTTTTCTTTTTCAAAACGAAAGCCGGAATCACGGGTATGACCAGGGCCATCCATACGCCAAACGTACCAGACACCTGCAGGCAAATGACTGACATAAACATGCCAAGAAAAAAAAGTACGATTAACTTCTTCTTGCAGAGTAATGATTTGAAATGGCTCATCACTATCAGCGCTTTCAAACAACAAAAGCTCCACCTGCTCAGCATGGCGGCTGAAAATAGAGAAATTAACGCCTTTAGAATTGAACTTAGACCCTGACGGATAGGGCTTGCCATGCATGACTTTATAGGGTTGATGCATATTATTTTCTCTCTTGTTATATCACTTAAGACTATCCAAGCATTTGACCAGGAATTAAGGATGGTCTTACTCTGTAGTGAGAGCAGGCGTTTTTAGAGGCGCGAACCTATTTTAAAATAACGATAATCAGCATCATGCACTAATACTAGCGGCTATTATAGCCTAAAAGTAGCCTAATAAGCGCTTGTTTTTACTCACTTCACAGTGATATGGGCGCTGTAACGAGATTAGCGCCCCCTAATACAAAGCATCTTAAGACTACAATACTTAGATGAACATTCGGTATAACTAAGTCGCTATGACTTACTATGCAAATAAGCGGCAGATTGCATTTCCATCAATCTCGAACTAGTGCGTCTAAACTCAAAAGCGCCATCGCCTTCAATATAAATATCTTGAGGAGATACTTCAGCCGTGCAAAACAAGGTTACTTTATGCTCATAAAGCGTATCAATTAAGGCCATAAAACGCTTAGCTTCATTACGCTTTTCTGCGCTTAACTTTGGAATACCTTCCAAAATAACGACGTTAAATTGCAAGGCCATCTGCAAATAATCAACGACACCTAAAGCGTGTACACAGAGCTGATCAAAACTAGTCAAAGCGACATCATCATGCATCGCTGTTAATAGCACCTTCCTGCCTAAGACTTCTAAAACACCTGCTTGCAAGGGCGCAAAATTTGTACAGCGCTGGTAGTGCTGTAGCACAAAGTGATCTGCCGCTTTATTCAATGGGTAGTGGTAACTAGGCTCTAAATCCTGTAAAAATGTTTGTCGATAATCATTTTTAGAATCTAACTTTACAATCGTCGCCACACGCAACAACAACTGAGTAAAAATAACAAATTGTGAGCGCTGTAAACCGCCATGATATAAATCATCAGGATGTCGATTAGAGGTGATGACCACAATAAGACCAGAATTGAATAAATGACTAAACAATCTTTCCATAATCATAGCATCGGCTATGTCAGTGACATGAAACTCATCTATACACAGCAGCAACTGCGATGACCTTATTTTCTTGGCCAAAGCCAGCATAACATTGCCGGCATGTGCTTGCTGATGCCACTCGTGTATAAAGGCATGAACCTCAAGCATGAACACATTAAAATGCACACGTCGTTTTTGTTGAAAGGGACAGGCCTGATAAAACAAGGCCATCAACATCGACTTACCACTACCCACTTCACCAAATAAATACAAGCTACGGCAAGGCTCTGGCAAAGGAAATAAGTACTGTGTGATAGCCCCGCGTTGCTGGTAATTAATCACGGCGACCAAGTTATCTAGCAAATGCTGTAATGACTGCAAAACAGTGATTTGTGCTTCATCTCGCTGTAGCTGCTGCTCTATAACCTGCTGTTGATAATACTGTCTAAGCACAGTAGTGCCCTCAGTAAAAGGGCTTTTAGCTGTCCATTGAAAAAATGTTTTAATCATATCGCTTACAGTCAACTCACAAACAACTCATGATAAAGATACCAGATTGAGCGTATAAAAACAGCGAAAAAACACCTATCTCGCTGCGCTTTTGCATAACAAATAATAACAACTAGGTGTGTTTGTGGTATATCAAGCTTTTTTACTAGATAATAACGCTATCATCCACTTAACCCAGAGATCATCATGAGTAACGTCTTTAGTTTTACCGGCACTATCGGCAGAGATGCTGAAGTAAGATACGCCCCCTCCGGCATGGCCATATTAAATATTACCGTCGCCAACAATATCGGCTTTGGTGAAAAACAACAAACCTTATGGATACGTGTGGCTTTGTTTGGTAAACGCGCCGAAGGTTCTTTAAAAGATTATTTAAAAAAAGGCCAACAAGTCTTTGTCTCCGGTGAACTGAGCCAAAATGAGTATCGTGCTAATGATGGCACTACCAAAACCAGCTTAGAACTCAATGCCAACATTATTGATTTAGTCGGCAAACGTAACGAAGGCGGAGCTTCACAACAAAGCTATCAAGACAGCAATCTGCGTGAACCTGCACCCGCAAGAGCAGCAGCGCCTCATGATAACTTTGATGAACCTTATGATGATGACATTCCTTTCTAGGAATCACTATAACTGATTAATATTTTAATCTACGCTATTCAACGCCTAATCACTCAAGATTAGGCGTATTCTATATGCTTTTTTAAGATAAAAAAGACCGCATTAAAGAGATAACACCTAAACTTTGATGAAGCTAATCTGACTTAAAATCTAAGCAATTACCTCTAACTATATGATGCCATTCGCTTTATAGGGTTATCCCCAAATCCTGTGGATAACTCTGTGGATTAAACCTTTATAGATACGCTAACTCTCTAATTTTTAGTAGCGTTTCTTAGATTGTACAAATTTTATACAATCGCTTTCAACAAGACAAATCAATGACTTACGATTAATTCCTCCAAGATATTCAATAAATCAGGGCTAACTACCTGTTTTATAAATGCTGCTATTAATATGTGCGTAACTTATTAAAATTCTTTGCTGGCTTTTACATTGTCAAGGGAATTTTTAACAATTGTTAAGCACCATAAACCATTATCTAGACCAACCTATAAATTGTAATTTGTAACTGTAGCAAATGAAATTTGCCTTACAAGGATGTCATTAGTAAGTATAGTTTGCTTCTTATGACCTTAATAACGCTAATATTAGTTACGATACTTAAGCTTAAGATTGCTAACTAAAGCCAACAAACCTATCATAAATAGCGTAAAAATAGAGGGTTCAGGTATAGAGCTTTGATTTAGCGACTTAGGACCAGTAGGAGCTGATGCGCCAGTCACAATAACACCATCAGCATAAACATATTGGGGCGCTATAGTTTCACCCGGAAGGCACCATCCACCGGTAGCTGAAAAACAGAAATAGTTCCAACCACTAGAAATACCATGGGTGATATTGCCCTGAATTAAAAACTCAGCGTTGACGATGCTGTAATCAAACGAAAGACTACTAGCAGTCGCCGAAAGAGCATTTCCCGCATCGTGAACCAGCACGGAATTAATAGTGGTGAGATGAAAGTTGTTTGCTGCATTAAGATTGTCAATCAAATTAAGATCCCAACTCAAAATATTGCTTGCCGACAAAACTCCCAATATGCCGTCTGTAGTAATGGTTCCAAATACCGTGTCGGACTGTAATGGATTGCCTGTAGGGTAGATATTAGTTGAAGTAGTATTTATGGTATAAACATTATTTGCATGCGCAGGTAAAACCCACAGTAGGGACAAACACGCAGCAATCAAAATTCTGGCACCAGAAAGATTTTTCATTGCATTCTCCTAATTAAAGTTTTGAAGTAAATCACCCCCAAAAAAACAAATATATGCTTACAATGTTTATAAGGGACTGATTTATTCAATCCAGCAAATTACAGACCACAAATCGTAATTATTTGAAATTAGAGATATTTATTTTAAAAGATAAGTAGCCAGTCAGCTAAATTGTAAAGTTTTACGACACTTTCGAAAAGAGCCGAACAGCACAACTTGCTATGAGTAAACAAACAATATCTTATATATCATATGCATATAATGATATAGCTTCTAAAGAAAGTAAAAGCGAAAACAATAAGCCCTTAATAAGGTGCTGTAAATTACACCGACACCTTACATTAATTCTATAAGTGGCGACGCAAGAGTATGATCTATAAAGTCATTAAAATTCATAAAGATAACGCTATAGTATATGGTGTCGTGTTATTAAGCTATCCCGTAAAAAGACGACACAGGTGTGTAAAAAATTTCGACAGTTTCTTACGCCTAAGTAAGTTAGTTTAAGAGTATTCTGCAGCCTCTTTAATAATACCGTGTTAAGCCGCCCCATATAGGCCTTCATAATGAGCTCTTTTGGGCTAAAATCGGCTTAATATTCACCTGCCATTTGATACATTTTTCTTAAAAAAGTCATCCCCAAATCCTGTGGATAACTCTGTGGATTAAACCTTTATAGACACCCTAACTCTCTAATTTTTAGTAGCGTTTATTAGATTGTACAAATTTTATACAATTGCCTTCTACAACACAAATCAATGACTTATGGATAACTCTGCTATGGTTTTTAAAAAATCATGACTAACCATCTGTTTTATAGATGCGACTATTACTATGTGTGTAACTCATTAAAAATCTTCACCTACTTTTTCATTGTCAAGGGAAACTTAATCATTAGTTAAGCAACATTAAAACAGCAGTCACTAGACGCTAAAGCGCTATAGAGAGCATCTTCTTTGCTATAGAGCTCATGTTATCTATAACAAAGACGACTATCTTTACCGCAAAGAAAATCGTCTATGCTATAGAGATACGTTGCCATGCTTTAAAGCCGGTCTTCTTTATAACAAAGACAAGCTTCTTTAGAGCATAGTAGGTCTTCTTTGCGATAGGGAGCACTATCTATACTCCAAAGAAGATATTATCAGCCATAAAGAAGCTTGTCTTTGTTATAAAGAAGACTTAATCTACTCGAAAACACTAGGCTTAAATCTAAATTCAATCCTCTAGGATTACATCTAAACACTGCCCCTGAATTTAGGAAAGCTCATCATGGATGGCTTTAAAAGCCGCATATATTAGCGCCAGCGTCTAATCGCTCTATTCGTATCACTTAAAAGCACTTACAGCCTTTTTCCCTGAAGGTAAGCAATGGCTTATGCCCTACCATTAGTGCTTAATATTTAAATGGCAACATAGTATAGACGCTACTAATAATTGCAGTTATTATAGATACCGCAGCTCATTACTTATAGCCTAGCTCATTAGATAGAGACTCGATAAAACGCTGTTACAGCACGCTATAACTGACCTACGCTCATATACACTACGCAGCAATAAACCTTTTGTTAGTAATAACCTATATTAATCCTTGGGTCGAAAACAACTAACTATACTTAGTATAGACTCTAGTTTTAGACGACTTTAAAATTTCTTAACGCTCGAATGATGAGCAAGGTAGATCCTCTTGAAAACTCAAAAAGCCATTATCAGTTTTGCTAAAACTAAAGACCACGAACTAACCGATACAGCTCAAGCCATTGCTAATAAAATGACTAACAACCTCAACTTTAGTAGCCCGACTATCTCCTTAATCGACCTACAAGCGGCCATAGCTGCTTATTCTAGCGCCTTGGTCCAAGCTGCAGACGGCAGCAAAGCTGATACTGCCACTAAAAATGCCTGTCGCTTAACGTTAGAAAATGACCTTTCTACGCTAGGGACTTATGTTAATCTAATCGCTGAAGGTGATGTGGTTAAGCTACAAAGCTCTGGCTTTCCTCTGTCAAAACTGCCTGAGCCCATAGGTATTTTAGAGGCTCCGATACTCACCGTGCATTACGGTGATAATCCCGGAGAAATGGGTATAGAAATATCACCCATACCCAAAGCCTCTGGCTATATCGTTTTATATGCGCCTATACCGGCACCTGCAGATAATAATGACTGGAATAGCAAAGTTTTATCGTCTGCCAAAGGTATCTTGACGCATCTAAAAAGCGAGACCAAATATGTACTTAAGGCCGCGGCTATCAGTACTGAAGCCAATAAAATGGATATTTATAATTTTTCTACGCCCGTTGAAAAAATAGTACCGTAAAATGACTTAAGCTAGGAATCATAATACGCTATCGCTAAGTGTAGGTGCCTGCCTTAAGTCGGTATCAAACATGAGACTAGGCCAGACACCTCACTTTGCTACTATGATGATATGACTTTTGGAATTTAACATGAATAGTCAACCTACTGGCCTTAGTCTAATTAAGGCCTTATCTAAGGCCAAAGCGTATCAACATGAAGTCAGCTCGATCAGCATCATTGAAACCCATATTTCCTGGATATTGTTGACTGGATCGTATGCCTATAAAATTAAAAAACCGCTAAAACTTGGTTTTCTGGATTTTTCTACGCTAGAACAACGACGTTATTTCTGCCTGGAAGAACTCAGACTCAATAAGCGCTTGGCTGCTGACCTGTATTTGGCTGTTGTACCTATTACCGGCACCCTAGATGATGCAAAGATCGAGGGCACAGGAGAAGTCCTAGACTATGCCGTTAAAATGCGCCAGTTTCCAACAGGACTCACCCTAAGCGACCTAGCGGCCAACCAACAATTAAGTCCTATTGAGATCGATCAACTTAGCGACATCATGGCGACATTTCATCAAAACATCGCCATAGCGAATCTGGCCACACCCTATGGCCTTAGCGATGACATTAACTATTGGTTTAAGGAAAATTTTGCACCCATCAAAACCTTATTAAGCGATATTAAACAGCAACAACAGCTTCAGGCAGTTGAAAGCTGGGGAGATGAGGAATGGCGCAATAAAGCGGCAGTGATGATGCAACGCAAACAAAATGGTTTTGTACGTGAGTGCCACGGGGATTTGCATTTAAGCAATATGACGCTGATTAATGGCAACGTCACCTTATTTGATTGCTTGGAATTTAATCCCTTACTGCGCTGGATCGATGTGATCAGTGAAGTGGCTTTTGTCGTTATAGACTTACTGCAGATGCATGAAAAGGCAATGGCTTTTCGCTTACTCAATCGCTATCTACATCGTACCGGTGATTATCAGGGTGTCGTTTTATTGCGCTATTATCTAGTTTATCGCGCCCTAGTCTCTGCCAAAGTAGCCTTATTACGTCAGGCTCAACAACAGACGGACAACAAGCCTTTATCGCTATGCTTAAAATACCAAGAATTTATCGCGCTAGCTGAACGTTACACCCAGATCGCACCCGTAAAACTCATTATTAGCCATGGTTATTCAGGCTCAGGAAAGTCAACGCTGATGGCAGAACTGGCAGAAAGCCTAGGTGCAATTCATCTACGTAGCGATATAGAGCGTAAACGCTTATTTGGCTACTCGGCAATACAAGGCTCTGCCAGTGTTTTAAATAATGGGCTTTATACCGCAGAAGCTAGCCAAAAAACCTATGACTACCTAGCAGAGTGTGCGAAAGATATTTTAAAGGCTGGTTTTTCTGTGATAGTGGATGCGACGTTTCTTGAACATAAGCTGCGCCAAAGCTTTAAAGAACTGGCCGCTGAGTGCAACTGCGATTTTATTATCATTGATGTGCAAGCCTCTTATGAAACACTCTGTCAGCGTATAAAGCTGCGGCAAGCTGATGCCTCAGAAGCCACGATTGAAGTCTTAGATTATCAACGACAATACGCACACGCACTAACGACCGATGAACAGCTAGATGTCATTAGCGTTAATAGCGAAGTCGATAAGGTTTTGGAGACTTTATGGGCCAATGACCATCGCCAACTATTAACTAAGTACTAAACTTTGTCATCAAGCTTGACCACAAAACGCCACCAAAACCAATGTTGCACATGTAAATAACGTCGTATCGGCGTTTTGACCAAAATCAACAACAAGCCTATCGAATATAAACACCAAACGGCTGCCCATTCATTGGGGTTACTCGTCGTTAACCAAGCCAGTAAGGGCCCAGTCAAGATATGGTAAATCGTCATTCGCCATGAGCCATAGAGTACAGGCATGACAAAAGCGGCCACTATATACATGTTAAACAACATTAAATTGGCCGTCGCGGGGATTTCCCAAGCGATATGCCAATCTCCAGATAAGGAGCAGATTTTTCGCCCACAAAACGGTACGGTAAAGGATTTAGCGTAATCGCTAAACAACATTAAGCGCGTTTTAACTTCGTAACAGAAAGGTGCCCACTCAAAAGGATATAGCCTTAACAACAAGCATACCGTAGCGATTAAACAGACAAAATACACGGGAGCAGTAATCTTATTCCTTACTTTTTCGGGAATAAAATATAAGGATACGGCATTAACAAAAAACGGTTGAAAAGCGATATGAATATAGCCTAAGAGTGTCGCTATTTGATTGCCGGGATTGGCGCAATCATCAATCACCGTATAGGTATAAGCCTGCAACAGCTCCATTAAGGAGAAGAAACCTAAGGCATAACATAACGCTGGCGGTTCTTTTTTATAGAAAAAATAAGCGGTACTAGATAAGCCAATGGCTGCTAATACTGCGGATGCTTCGCCACTCCAACACATACGAATACTCTGGTTATTTTAAAAAAAATAGTGTTAATCAGAGATGTAAGTGGCTAGATGATGATTGTCCGTTTGCAACTATTAGACCCTGTCATAGGTTATCATGACATTGACCAACTGGGCTCGCAACCACAAATAGCGCAAGGGATAATACGACGTCAAGTAGGCTCTAGAAGCTGAACTTATGCTTAAAAAAACCACTTAAACACTACTTATTAAGTAATGTTAGGGTCTTAGCTCTACCCTCAATTAAGACCTTAATGTTGCACCCTAGTCGAGACTATATGTTTTTCAGTGACCACCTTATTACGACCACTGTCCTTAGCTTTATAAAGAGCATTATCCGCGCGCTCAATAAGACTGTAGGCCGTATCGGTTTCCTGTAGCGTAGCAATCCCCGCCGAAAAGGTCACTTTACCTAGTAGAGCGGTGTCATTTTTATATTTTAACTGGCTATTCTCCATAATAATTCTAATTTTATCCATAAAACTAAAGGCTGCTTTTAATGATGTATTTGGCATAACAATAGCCATTTCTTCACCACCAAAACGCGCTAGATAATAATGCTCAGGCGCATGCTTTTTTAACATTGAAGCTAAGTACTTGATCACCTTATCACCAATTAAATGACCAAAGGTGTCATTGACTCGCTTAAAATGATCTATATCTAATAGCACCAAACACGCATTTCTTATAGGGGCTTCTTCAATAAGCTCATTTAATATAGTTTCGAAGCCAGATCGACTTAATAACCCAGTTAAAGCATCCATATTTACAGCGACACGAACATTTTTCATCTCGTTACGCAGCGCTTCCATTTCTTTGCGGCTATCATCTAATTTATTTTTTAAATCTTGGCTAATATCAGCCAACTGCTTAGTTTCTAACATGACTTCTAGCAGTATGTCTTTTAAATTTTTCGGGTTTTCATCGGTATCTAATTCACTTAACTTATTATTGAAATTATCTCCCGCTTCCGTTACTTTTTCATTAGTCGCATCAACTGAAAGACTGGTTTCAGCTATAAGCCGTAATAAGTTGCTATTAATATGTTCAAATGATTCAACAGATGCATTGCAAACATAAGATTTATATAACCTTAGATTTAGATCTGTATCGAATAACTTTCTCTTACGAGTTAAGATATCAATTTCTTCATTTAATTCGACACTAATGCCAGCCACATAATGATACCAAACCGCGAAGTTTATGGGATCAATAGGAACATCATGCCGCCTCATCAATGGCAGAATTTGTCTTATATAGGCATGATTTTGATCATGCGTTGCCGTATAACTTGGCAAGAATGAGGTATTTTCTGTCATAGTTAATCAGTTATTATTAGTTTAAGTCGATTTAATCGTCCAAGAGAGTGTCTAGCTTCATTAGCTTAATAAAACAGCCTTGCAGTATTAACCAGTATTAAATGAATCAGTTTATTTTTTGAGGCTTATAAATTTAAGCGCCTAAAGAATCATCCTAGGCTGATACCTTCTGTTTGGGCGTACTTAACGACTTTGTCTAATCGCATAAGCTATATCGGCCGCTTGTCTATTTTCTTTAACATCATGCACACGAAATAGTCGCACACCGGCCATAACACCTAAGGCCGTTGTCACTGCCGTTGCGGTAACTAATTCGGAAGGCTCATTAACATTACAAAGTGACCCCATAAAACGTTTACGACTCGCGCCTAACAACACCGGAAAACCCAAAGTCACTAAAGCATCAAGATGTGCTAATAAACTTAAGTTATCTTGCTTACGCTTACCAAAGCCTATGCCGGGATCTAACAGGATATTTTCTTTTTTAATACCAGCTTGCAAAGCTGCTGCCACGCATTGTTTTAAAGCGGTAATAACCTCAGCAATCACATCATCATAATAGGGATGATCTTGCATGGTTTTCGGTGTGCCTACACTGTGCATTAAAATGATTGGCGTGCTTGTCGTTGCCGCTAAAGTCAGCAAGGCAGGATCAGCCGTGCCTCCAGAAACATCGTTGATGATCGTGGCTCCTGCGTCAAGTGCGGCTTTAGCAACGACACTAGAGGTGGTATCTATACTCATCGCTAAGCTACCATTAAATTGTTCGCGTATAGCGGTGATTACAGGCACCACCCGTTGTATTTGCTCAGAAATCGGCACGGGGTCTGAGCCTGGCCGTGTTGATTCACCACCGATGTCGATAATATCGACGCCTTCAGCTTGCATACGCTGGACTTGTTGCATGGCTAGATTAAGGTCAGTAAATTTTCCGCCATCAGAAAAACTATCTGGGGTGACATTTAAAATCCCCATAATGAGTGGTTTGTCAGTCTTACTAAACATGTATTGGCTCCTGTGCGTGGCCTTAATAAAGATTCGGGTATAATGCACGATACTTTAGAATCTGAATCATGTCATGAATAAACCACGATTAGCTTGGGCAATAACCGGTTCCGGTCATTATATAGAAGAATGTTTAAATTTTTTGCTCACCCTAGACGATGTTGATCTTTATCTGAGTCAGGCAGCAGAAGAAGTGATCAAAATGTACGGTTTTAATCTGAATGAGATCCGTGAAAAAATGCCTGTCTATCGTGACAAAGCAGCTTCATGCCCTCCTGTGGGACATTTTTATAAAGGTTATTATCATACCTTTGTCATGGCTCCTGTTACTTCAAACACCATCGCTAAATGCGCATTAGGTATAGCCGACTCTTTAGTCAGTAACTTATATGCTCAAGCAGGAAAATGTCGGGTGCCCAGCATCGTTTACCCTTGCGACATTGCGCCAGAAATGGAAACCACCGCACCGGGACATAAAACAGTGATGGTTTATCCGCGTAAAATTGACTTAGAAGGTACGGATAAGCTACGTAGCTTTGAATACACTCAAGTCGTAGAAAGCGTTGATGACTTGATAATAGCTGTCACCAACAGACTAGCCTTCGTCAAGCTCAATGAGCCCGCCTTGAGCTCAGCTTCATGAGTGAACATATTCTTTTTTTGACCGGTAAGCTGGCTGAAAAGCAATTACGCAATATCCTAGAGAAAATGCAGCCAGACTTTACCTATACGGTGCATCAGCTAGGTCTTAAAGTCGCAGCTTTGATGACCTGCGATATGATCGCAAGAAGACTGACCGATACCTTTGGGGCTGATCGCATTATCATACCCGGACGCTGTCGAGGTGACGTCGATGAGCTGTCTGCTAAATTAGGCTTAGCCATTGCACGCGGGCCAGAAGAACTTAAAGATTTACCTCAGTATTTTGGTAAAGCCGCTCAACAACACGATTTAAGCCGCTATCAAGTTAAGATTTTTGCCGAGATTGTTGATGCGCCCCATGTGAGCGTAGAAGAAGTCGTTAAACGCGCCCAGTATTATAAAAAAAATGGTGCGGATGTTATTGATATAGGTTGCTTACCCAGCACTGATTTTCCACACATGGAAGACATCATTCGCACTTTGAAACAACTAGGCTTCATGGTCAGTATTGATTCTTTGGAAGCCAATGATTTATTGAGAGGTGGAAAAGCGGGAGCAGATTACATGCTTAGCCTGCATGAAAGCACGCTATGGATAGCGGATGAAGTCGCGGCAACACCCATTATCATCCCTGAAAGCCATGAAGATTTAGCATCCTTGGATAGAGCCATTAAACGACTACAGGCTAAGAACCGAGCGTTTATTGTCGATCCGATTTTAGATCCTGTGCATTTCGGTTTTACCCAGTCCATCGTGCGTTATCATGAAGTCAGAAAAAACCATCCTAATATAGAGATGATGATGGGCGTGGGTAATATTACTGAACTCACTCATGCCGATACCGCAGGTATGAATACCTTATTATTGGGCATCTGTTCGGAGCTTAACATCAATAGCATCTTGGCGACTGAAGTGAGTAAACATGCCAGTCGTTCGATTAAAGAAGCTGACTTGGCAAGACGTATTATGTTCGCTGCCAAAGAGCATGACACGCTACCTAAGCATATCAATCCGGGTTTAATGGCGCTACATGAGCCCTCACCTTTTCCCTATACACTCACCGAAATAGAAGAATTGGCTGAGCACATCACCGACCCTAGCTTTCGCATACAAACCAGTAGCGACGGCGTACATATTTTTAATCGTGATGGCTTGCAGAGTGCCACTGATCCCTTCGATTTATTCCCCCAATTACACGTAGAACAAGATGGTAGTCATGCCTTTTATTTAGGCGTGGAGTTAGCAAGAGCGCAAATAGCTTGGCAATTAGGTAAACGTTTTACTCAAGATCAAGCATTGACGTGGGGTTGTGCGACTGAGCAATCTGAAGAGAGTATTGATTTGCATAGTTTTAAACCTGCAGGTACTACTTTACAAAAACCCAGCACTACAACGAAATAACAGCGCTTATTTCTTCAGGGCATAGCGGTGATAAATCAGCATACCCAGCCATAATGCCAATAGAACAATCACCATAGCATCGCCTATGCGTGCATAAGGAGTGATACCCGTCATGGGTATAATCTCACCCGTTAATACGGTCGCTACAAACACCGGCGCTTGCTTGATGACTAGTCCATCGGGCGTCACTATGGCGGTAACGCCGGTATTAGTGGCGCGTAACAAATAGCGACCGGTTTCTAGAGCTCGCATTCTTGCCATTTGTAAATGTTGCTGCGGTTCTATGGAATGACCAAACCAACCATCATTGGTGACATTCACCAAATAAGCGGCTTCAGTCAGGTTTTTCACCGTTGCACTACCAAATACATCTTCATAACAAATCGAGGTTATAAAGGCATAGCCACCCGCTTTTAATAAAGCTTGGTCTACAGCACCTGGAGTGAAGTTACCTAAGACTAGACCTAGACTATCTAAGATAAAACCGGAAACAGGTTGCCAAGGTAAGTATTCCCCAAAGGGTAATAAATGTATTTTTTTATAGGTTGCGATGTCTTTACCCAGTGTCATCACGGCGTTATAACGTTCATGCGTAGCCTCTCCTCGTAGCGGTAAACTGACAATAATATCTGAGCCATGCTCCTTGGCAGCCTCACTTAAAGGTAATATAAACCAGTCCTTCACTTCAGATAAATAAGCAGGAATCGCGGTTTCAGGCCAGACTATCACTTTTGAATCCCAATGCGCTTCCGTCATAGTTTTATAGTAGTTCAGAGTGATCAGTAAGTTTTCAGGCCGCCACTTTTGGTCTTGACTCACATTACCTTGAATCAAGGATACACGAATGGGCTCACCTATAGCTGTCGTCCAGTTGGTCGTTTTTAAGCCTGCGCCAGTCAGCCATACGCTAAACAACAGGACTATCATTAAGCCTCGATGTTTTTTAACCTGTACTATAGATAGCAACAAAGTTGCGGATAAGGCCACCAAGAAACCTGTGCCATAAACACCTAGTATAGGAATGTAGCCTGCTAAAGGTGTATCCAATTGCGAATAAGCCACTTGCAGCCAAGGAAAGCCATTCAGTATTAAATAACCGCGTAAATACTCTATCAACACCCAAACGATTGGCACTATGCCTATGGTGCTAAGCCGTGGATTGATCAATCTTATTTTTACTGACAGATAAGCTGCCAGCGCTGGAAACATAGCCCAAAAAGCTACAAAGACTACCGTTAATAAACCAGAACTCAACACATCAGCACCACCAAAATCATGAATACTGATATAAACCCATGACATACCCAAACCAAAGGCCGTCAAACCGAATAAAAAACCGCGATACAAGGCTTGCAAAGGTGTCGCTTGCTGCCAAGAGGCAAACAATAACGCTAAAGCGATTAACGCCAAATAAGGGATATCAAAAGGGGCAAAGGCCAGTGTATATAATAGACCTGCCAAGCTAGCTAGCAGATCCCAATAAATTTTCGGTGTAAGGCGCATGAATGAACATTATCCATTTAAACTATAATGGCTAAGAGTTTACGCGAACTATCTAGTCAGAAATATTAATGTTGTTCGGGTATGAGCAATATTATTTTTTCCTCTCTTTTAAATACGCAGGATTCAATCGCTTATTAACTGCTTTTTACGCAGTAACGTTATTTTACGCTCGTGTGCCGCGCTGAGCACCGCAGGTTTTGTTGGGATTAGCCCGAAGGGGCGCGGCATGGATGCCGTGCGTTGGTAGGAGGGCAGGAAGCCCTCTCTACCGAACCACGACAAAATCGAGGAGCGCAGGAAGAAGCGGCAATCGAGCCGCCTTTTCTTTGGATACTTTCTTTTGGCGGCGCAAAAGAAAGTATCTCGCCTTCGGGTGCGATTACCCGATTAAAACAACCGTCGCGATAGCGACCTCATTATTTGTTTTTTTAAATCGTTGTGACTGCGGACCATAAGTTATTAGGCTTTGAAAATATAACTTATTACGTTATTTCCATTCCTAAGTGACAGCAATCGTATACAATAATTCATGCAAAAAAATACAACTCTCAGCGCCAATCTTTTTAGCGACTTATCGGCTAATGATAGTGAGCAAATTAAGCGCGCCTTAGCTATAGTTGCTCGTATTCCAGACGACCCCCATTACAATCGCCCTAAGGGGATTGATGTGGCAGTTGTATTAAAAGATTACCATGTTGATATCAATACCCTGCTAGCCGCCCTATTAAGCGATCCTCGTCTGGCAAAATTATGTTCCGATACCGAGATCAAAGCACAATTCGGTGATGTCGTCGCGGCTCTAGTCAAAGATGTCAATTGGTTAAATAAATTAACCGTCTATACCCCAGACATGGCGAATAAGCCTAATCAGACTGAAACCTTGAGGCGGATGCTTTTATCCATGACTCAAGATGTTCGAGCGGTACTGATTAAATTTGCTTATCGAGTTTATAGGCTACGGCATTTACCGAATGAATCTGCTGAAATTCGTCATTTTATTTCCCAAGAAACCTTAGATATTTATGCCCCTATTGCCAATCGTTTAGGCATACATCAATTCAAATGGGAATTAGAAGACTTGGCTTTTCGGCATTTAGAACCGCAAACCTATAAACAAATTGCTAAATCCCTCGCCAATAAACGCGTACAACGGGAAAATTGCGTCAATAGCTTTATTGAGCTATTACAGACACATCTAGCCGAAGAATATATAAATAATTCATGCTATGGTAGGCCCAAGCATATTTACAGCATCTGGAAAAAGATGCAGCGTAAACAACTGACCATAGATGAGTTGTATGACTTACTGGCCGTGCGGGTGATAGTTGAGAATTTAACTCAATGCTATACGGTATTAGGTATCGTTCATAGTTTATGGCAATACATCCCTAAAGAATTTGATGACTATATCGCTAACCCCAAAGAAAACGGTTATCAGTCTTTACATACTGTGATTTTAGATCCACAAGGTAATCGTATTGAAGTACAGATACGTACCCAAGACATGCACGATTACGCTGAATTAGGTGTCGCTGCTCATTGGGCTTATAAAGAAGGCGGCAAACAGTCGGCTGCCATGGAAAAAAGCGTAGCAACGCTACGTAAGCTCTTAGAAGAAAAACAAACGGATGAAGTACTCAGCGATGATTTTCGTAGCGAACTCTTTAATGATAGGGTTTATATATTAACACCAGCAGGTAAATTGATTGATCTAGTAAAAGGCTCAACGCCCTTAGATTTTGCCTATGCGGTGCATACCGAAATCGGCCATCGTTGCCGTGGTGCAAAGATCAACGGCAAAATCGTACCCCTAACGTATCAACTAAAATCAGGTGAGCAAGTTGAAATCCTCACCGCCAAAGAAAGTGCGCCTAATCATAATTGGATCAATCCAAGCTTAGGTTATTTAAAAAGCTCACGCGCCATTAGTAAAGTAAAAAGCTGGTTTAAGAATCAACAGCAAACAGAAAACATCCTTCGAGGCCGAGCGATTCTGGATAAGGAAAGTCAACGCCTAGGTTTAAAAGCCTTAAATATGGTTGATATGCTGAGTCATTTTAAACAACCAGATACCGACTCCTTACTTGAAGCTATTGGCCGCAGCGATATTAATAGTAGGCAACTGGCTGGATTTTTAAAAGTACCCGAGTTAGAAGAACTGCCCTTTAACATGCGAGCTAAAAAGACTTTTACAAAGTCGGCCGTATCAGTGGCAGGTATCGATAATGTGCAAACATCTTTTGCTCATTGCTGCACACCCGTGTCCGGTGAGGACATTATTGGTTATATTTCCCATCATAAAGGCATTACCGTACATCGTAGCGATTGCAAAAACATCAAAGAACTCGGTCTTGAAAAACAAGCTCAGCTTATTTCTGTATCGTGGGGCGATAAAAAAACCAGCCATGTTGTTCCGATTGTTATTAATGCCTTTAATGCCCAAAACTTACTACATAATGTCTCCCAAATGCTCACCCAGGCAAAGATTCATATTTTTAACGCGGCATTAGAAACTCAAGTTGATTTGTCAGCGACTTTAAATTTAACGCTGCAAATAGAAAATACCAATCAATTAGCTCAAGTTCTAAGTAAGATAAGCTGCCTACCTAATATCATCGATGTTAAGCGCAAAACTTAACAACCCTACCTTTCGCCTTTAACTTTTTATTCCTAATACATGTCACAAAACACTCAAAAACGCCTTATTCTGGTTGACGGCTCGTCTTTCTTATTTCGTGCCTATCATGGCGTGCCACCGCTTACTAATGCTCAAGGCGAACCGACTAATGCTATTTATGGTGTAACTAACATGTTGCGGAAATTAATCGCTGATTATCAAAGCGATTATGTGACCGTAGTTTTTGATGCGCCAGGCAAAACCTTTCGTAATGACCTTTACGAGGACTATAAAGCGCATAGACCTCCTATGCCTGATGATTTACGCGTACAAATCGAGCCTTTACATCACTTGATTCGTGCCATGGGTTTACCGTTAATTATGGAACCTGACGTAGAAGCCGATGACGTATTAGGCGCTTTGGCACAACATGCCGCTATACAAGGTTTTAATGTCGTTATCTCTACCGGAGATAAAGACATGGCTCAGCTAGTCACCGAGCAGATCACCTTAGAAAACACCATGACTAATACCCGCATGGATATTCAAGGCGTAATCGATAAGTTTGGTGTTAAGCCAGAGCAGATTATTGATTATCTGGCTTTAATGGGTGATACCAGCGACAACATTCCTGGCATACCTAAAGTCGGTCCTAAAACAGCGGCGAAATGGTTACAACAATATGAAACTTTAGAAAACCTAGTCGCTAATGCTAATGACATTAGCGGAAAAATTGGCGAAAACTTGCGCGCACATTTAGACATGCTGCCCTTATCGAAGCAATTAACGACCATCAAATGCGATCTTAATCTGCCTTATACCATGGATGATTTAAAACGCCAGCCTACCGATTTATCGGAACTAAAAAGTCTGGTTTCAGCATTGGGTTTTTCATCGTGGTTAAAAGCACTCGACAATCAAGTGGCAACCGTGATTATTGAAGAGACGCCCGTCGTGGTTGATATAGAGTGTCACTATGAAACCATACTCACTGATCAGCACTTTAAACAATGGCTGACTCGTTTAGAACAGGTCGATTTATTTGCTTTCGATACCGAAACCACCAGCTTAGATTATAGCTTGGCTCAGATTGTAGGTGTATCTTTTGCCGTAACACCGGGTAGAGCGGCTTATGTACCCTTAGCCCATGATTATCCAGGCGTACCCGATCAGTTAAATCGTAACGATGTTTTAGAACAACTAAGGCCGCTATTAGAAAACCCACTCAAAGCCAAACTAGGCCAAAATCTCAAATATGATAGCCATGTCTTAAGCAATCATGGCATCAACCTGCAAGGCATCGCTCACGATACCATGCTGGAATCTTACATAGTGAACAGCACAGCCACTAAACATAATATGGATGATCTCGCCAAGACTTATCTAGGCGTTACTACCATTCATTATGAAGATGTGGCTGGCAAGGGCGTAAAACAAATCCCCTTCCAGCAAGTCCCTATAGAACAAGCAGCACCTTATGCGGCTGAAGATGCCGATATTACTTTGCGCTTACATAAAGTTTTAATGGCTAAGCTGCAACAAACACCTAGTTTATTAGCCTTGTACTCTGACCTTGAAATCCCTCTGATCAGCGTACTCAGCCGTATAGAAAGTCAGGGCGTATTGATTGATAGTGATATGTTAGCGCAGCAAAGTTTTGAACTCACGAATCATATCAACGCTCTTGAACAACAAGCACATGATTTAGCTGGTCGGGTTTTTAACTTAGGTTCACCTAAACAAATTCAAGAAATTCTCTATGATGAGCAAAAGCTACCTATTTTAAAGAAAACCCCTAAAGGCCAGCCTTCTACCGAAGAATCGGTCTTACAAGAATTGGCGATTAATTATCCTTTACCTAAACTGATTTTAGATCATCGTAGCTTAAGCAAACTCAAATCAACTTATACCGACAAATTGCCACAACAAGTTGACCGTCAAACGGGCCGTGTACATACCTCTTACCATCAAGCAGTTGCCGCTACAGGTAGATTGTCATCGTCTAATCCCAACTTACAAAATATTCCTATCCGTAGTCTAGAGGGTAGAAAAATAAGACAAGCCTTCATTGCTCCGTCAGGCTATAAAATAGTCGCTGCCGATTATTCACAAATTGAATTACGCATTATGGCGCACTTGTCAGCCGATGAAGGTTTACTTAAGGCTTTTAGTGCAGGTCTTGATGTACATACCGCAACAGCAGCAGAAGTCTTTGGCGTGGCGCTAGATCAAGTGACTACCGATTTACGTCGTTCAGCAAAAGCCATTAACTTCGGACTGATTTACGGCATGTCAGCTTTTGGTTTAGCACAACAACTCGGTTTATCACGCAGCCAAGCGCAATCTTATATCGACTTATACTTTACCCGCTATCCGGGTGTAAAAAACTACATGGAGACTATTAGAGAGTTAGCGCATGAACAAGGTTATGTAGAAACGTTGTTTGGTCGTCGTTTATATTTACCAGAAATAGCTTCTCGTAATGCCGCACGTAGACAATATGCCGAACGTACCGCTATCAATGCACCTATGCAAGGCACGGCAGCAGATATTATTAAACGCGCCATGATTAGCACCGATCAATGGTTAGTATCAGAAAAACCCGATGCTAAAATGATTATGCAAGTGCATGATGAATTGGTTTTTGAAATTGCCGACGATCAACTAGAGCAATGTACTGCGAAGATTAGAACATTGATGTGTTCAGCCGCTGATTTAAAGGTGCCGTTGATCGTTGATATCGGTAGAGGCTTAAATTGGGATGAAGCGCATTAAAGATTCTATGTGAACATAGTGGGTAAATAACATATCCGTCATCCCGGCATGGACTGCCGGGATCCAGAGTACATGGATGGATGTTTCGAAGATTAGCTTATGATGAAGCGTTTCACTCTTTTTCAGTACATCCTATAAAGTTTTTAGCCTCGTTATGACTGCATTAATAGCCTTTTCTTGCTTGATAATACTCTCACATAACTGAAATTGATTAACAGCTCTGTGTAAGTTTTCGTCTGGTTCGGTGACTTTAAAATAGCAATTACCTTCAAGATAATCCGTATAAAAACGCAGTCCTAGTTCAAAGGGAATTAAGCGGATGCTGGCATATAAATAATCATAATCAGCTTCTGAAAAAAACAAACCAGCCTCAGATAAATAACTCGTTAATAAGGCCGTTGCTATCCCTAAATCAAATTCATTGGTCGCTAAATTATGGCAACAAGAGCGCAAGCAATCACCAATATCATAATGCACTAAACCGGGTTTAACAGTATCCAGATCAATCAGACTGATAATTTTCTGGGTATCTTTAGCAAACAAAAAATTATTGAGTTTAGGATCGCCATGAATAACTCTTAAGGACAATAAGCCTTGCTGTTTTGCAGCTTCCAGATCATTGATGATATGTTGATGGCTAGCAATAAACGCTGTGCAATATTGGCTTTCAGGACTGCTAACGGTAGTCGCTGCCTTTAAGACTTGCTGATAATGGCTGAAGTAATCGGGAGCAATATGAAAACCGGGCAAGGTATCAACTAAGTGGCTAGGTTCAAGATCACTGACTAAGCGGTGAAAATGTCCCAAGGCAAAACCGGCTTGTTGAACTTGATGAATATGGCTGATAGTTTCTAAGCTTTCAGTATTTGCAATATATTCCAAGGCTCGCCAATAACTACCCTGTTCATCCTGATAAAACTCATCGTTACTTTGGGTTTTTAAAATAGCCGGGATTATAAGCTTAACGGTATCTTTAGGTTTTTGTGCGACATGAAGATTAAGCTGACTTAAATTAGCCATAATCTGCGCTGGCTGTGGGAAAACGCTGTGATTAATCCTTTGCAGAACAAAAGGCTTAGAAGAAGTTTGTACTAGATAGGTGTCATTAATGAGGCCATTGCCTAACGCAGACAAATCAAGCGCTGTCTTATTAAACTGCTGAGCAATCGCTAACTGTAATTCCATCAAAGAACCTAGCTTCTTGCCTTAATTAAAGTGCTTAGACTACGCACCGCTAGCCCACGATGGCTTAAGGCATTCTTGACAGTAGCGGGTAGTTCAGCGGAGGTACACTGCTCACTGGGCACCCAAAACACGGGATCATAACCAAAACCCTGACTGCCGATAGTTTGAGTGGTAATCAATCCTTCCCAAACACCTTGTGCGATCAGCGGTGTAGGATCATCGGCGTGTTCCATAAAAACCATGACACAGATAAATCGTGCTGTGCGCTGACTCTCTGGGACACCCACAAGTTCTTGTAACAAGAGCTGCACATTATCCTGATCACTGGCGCCAACACCCGCATACCTAGCAGAAATAACACCAGGCGCACCTTTTAAGGCATCAACGACAAGACCCGAATCATCGGCTATCGCAGGTAATTGACTATAGAAAGCTGCATGTCTAGCTTTGATAATGGCATTTTCTACAAAAGTAGAACCCGTTTCTTCTGCTTCAGTGATATTAAAAGCAGATTGAGCAATAATTGGATGACCTTCCAATATGGCTTGAATTTCTTTAATCTTGCCTAAATTACCGCTAGCTAAGACAATTTGTTGAGATATAGGAAAGGTCATATAGAAAAGAGTTCAAGTTAAAGATAACATTTATAGAGGCAATGTTCTGCCTCTATATAATTAAGGTAAGACGCAATAATACCCCCCCACTTTTATCATAGGTATCTACACAAGTAAAAGTCGCGTCATTCCGGCAGGGATTGCCGGAATCCAGGACACATGGATGTGAAAAATTAGATCAAGTTAACTTCATATCGCTAGAATTTGATGTGTATAACTTAACATTGCCATCCATGGCAACTGGATCCCGGCAATCCATGCCGGGATGACGATTTGTGTAGATACCTATGCACATCCTATAGGGGGTATTTTATTTTTTGCTAGTTACCTAACTAAAAATCAAGAATAACTAGCTAAAGCTTCTTGTTGTTTTTCTAGTAATTGTTTAATACCTAAGCCCGCTAATTCAAGCATAGCATCCAATTCTTCTTTTCTAAAAGCATGGCCTTCAGCCGTACCTTGAACTTCAATAAAAGCAGCTGCATCGTTCATAACTACATTCATATCCGTTTCGGCATTGCTGTCTTCGGCATAATCCAAATCCAGTACTGGAACACCGTTATAAATACCCACAGATACAGAGGCTACTTGTCCATGCAAAGGATTAGTTTTAATCTGCTTACGTTTAAGCATTTTATCTATGGCCAAAGTCAACGCGACAAAACCGCCAGTAATAGCCGCTGTACGTGTACCACCGTCAGCTTGTAAAACATCACAATCGATAGTAATAGAATGTTCACCTAGTGCTTTTAAATCAACAGCAGCTCTTAAGGACCTACCAATTAAGCGCTGAATTTCTAAGGTACGTCCACCTTGTTTGCCATGAGAAGCTTCACGGTTCATGCGACTATGGGTTGAGCGTGGTAACATGCCATATTCTGCAGTCACCCAACCCTCACCTTTACCTTTAAGAAATCTAGGAACACTTTTGTCGACACTGGCCGTACAAAGTACACGAGTATCGCCAAATTCGACCAATACAGAGCCTTCTGCGTGCTTAGTAAATCCGCAGGTAAATTTTATCTCTCTGAGTTGATCAGGTGCTCGTCCGCTAGGTCTCATGCTATGTTCCACTAAAATGAAAACCGCACAGTATACCTTAATTACCCAAACACAATTTCATAAATCAGTGAAAAGATGCAAGTCTAGCCTTACAAGGTTAGAATGACACTCTTTAAACCAACAACTTTACGCTGACTAGGTGAATAATGATTAGAAGCATGACTGCTTATGCCGGCAATGAAGTCAGCATTGGCGATATAACCCTAAACTGCGAGTTACGTTCAGTTAATCACCGTTACTGTGATATCACGCTAAAACTTCCTGATCATCTGCGTTTTATAGAAACCGATCTACGCGCCCTACTGGCGACAAAGATTAATCGCGGCAAGGTTGAATGCGCCATCAGTTATAAAAAGCAGGCTAAAAATGGACAGTCTTTCAACGTTAATCTTCAAGCTGTCGCAGCCTTACTAGCAGCAACTGATCAAATTGAACAGCAAATGCAGGCGTCGCTATCATTTTCTGCCTTAGACATACTGGCTTTTCCCAATATTACCCAAGAACCTAGCATCGATAAATTAATACTGAATGAAGAAGTTACGCAACTGGTTAAAACAACCCTAGCGAAATTTTTAGAGGTTAGAGAACGAGAAGGCGCTCAACTCAAAGTATTGCTAACAGAACGCTGTATTAAAATACAAGCTTTCTCGGTATTAGCCGCAAAGCGTATGCCTGACGTTTTATTGCTAATACGAAATAAATTAAAAGACAAAATTGACGAACTGCAAGTACAACCTGACTTTGATCGATTAGAACAAGAGCTAGTTTTTGTAGCGCAAAAGTTAGACATCACCGAAGAACTAGATCGCTTAGATACCCATATCATCGAAGTATTACGCGTCCTTCAAGAAAAAGAACCGGTAGGCAGACGTTTAGATTTCTTGATGCAAGAACTTAACCGCGAAGCCAATACCTTAAGCTCTAAATCTACTGATAAAGAAATGACCGCCATTGCTATTGAGCTTAAGGTTTTGATAGAACAGCTGCGTGAACAAATTCAGAATATAGAGTGATGTTTTAGGCTGTCTCAACCAATTCCATCATTTCAAAATACGGTGCAATAGGGCTATCGGCTATTGCACCTTACTGAACTAAAATGAAAGCCATCCAGACTTAGGGCTTTGAGCGTAACCTATTACGCCGAATGATATGCATTGCATACATGGAGCAATACGCTAGGCTAAACACCCTACGATTAAACCTTACCGTGTTGAAGTAAGCACTTACTACGTCGCAATCTAATGACTAAGAGTCGTTTGTATCGCATAAAGTCATTGCTTAAGATTGAGATCAAAAGGCTATGAGTTGTATGTTACACCAGTAAAACGCTTAGAGAATGGCGGCAATATAGGGCTTTTGTAAAAAAATCATGATGAGGCTTTCTATGTTCAGGTTCAATGTTGGGGCATTATCTTAGCTGATAGCTTTCACAGAGAAGAACATTGCTTTCGTGTAGATCCAATTGTATTTGAAGTGGAGACTGTTTTCTTTATGCTAGATAAC
>Ga0118677_10001256_pt1 | contig 54567 bp, 47 predicted proteins | sample AliMusrvi5mmetaG_FD_86154 | JGI IMG/M metagenome (GOLD analysis project Ga0118677, IMG submission 86154)
TTGACTTGAAAAAGTTTTCCTTCGGGGCGTTCCCTTCCGGCCTACGGCCTCCAGGGAACGCCCCGAAGGAAAGGGTTCATCAACCTTGAGAAAGAAATGACACACTTATTTGAACACTCCCGAATTATGAGTTATGATACAGAGCAGGTAACGCTTTTATTCATTTCATTTTCTCACCCTCGCACTCTCTTAGATGCTGCACAGTCTTCTAGTCTTCCAAGTCCCCCACACTTAACTCTTCACTCTTGACTCTTAACTCATCACTTTTTATCTTGGAATAGAAGGCTCGTGCCATCGTTTTTCCTCTGAATTTGGCTCTTTCGGCAATCAACCCTTCGAAAAGTTCATCCACCGTATTGCACCAGACTACCAGCCAATGGTCAAAATGTTCCTTTTTCAACTGCATGTTGAAATGCAGAGGCACCGGATTTCCAAAGTAATCGGGCCTCCTCAAAAGCACCGTATGCCAGAAACGGTACAACTTCTTGTGGTGTGCCTCCCATTTCCCTTCCAGCCTTTCGTTGAAGAAACTGCCGATGATAAGATCCTCTTTCACCTTGGCATAAAATGCATCCACCAGTTGGTGAACATCTTTCAGCGTGTTTATATCTTGTTTCATTGCTTTGCTTTGTAACTCCAAAAATCGCAAAAAATAGCATACAAAAATTGGACGGTCCGAAAGGTAAAAGTTCTGTCGGACAGCGGTTGGTAGTTATTGAGAATGAATCTTTTTAGCGCGACACATCTAAATATTTAGATGAAAAGCTATAATTTTGTGTTCAATCAGGTTCCTGCAAAATGGAACCAACTTGGAGGTGAATCCTGAAGGTTTATTGAATTTGCAGGGATGACCGGAATAAGTTGCCAATAATCATTAATTAACCAGCGTACAATCGAATGAAGCCGCCAAAAAATTACTACAACTGGATGAGCCTTGCAGGAACCGCCATTGCAGGCAATAGTTTACTTGTGATACTGATATTGTTCCTCTTTTCTGTTTTCTCGGAGCACAACAACTCCTACCTTGGCTTGTTCACCTACATCATCGTGCCGATGTTTTTGGTCATCGGATTGCTGATGATTCCTTTGGGGATTGTCCTGCACATCCGTAAAAAGGACATGCCTTCACAGGATGCCGGAAATTGGCCGGTCTTCAACCTGAATGATCCAAAATTCCGTTCCGGATTCTTCACCATCTCTGCCATCACCATGGTGTTGCTGCTCATCTCTGCCATGGGTAGCTATGAGGCATTCAAATATACCGAATCTGTCGAATTTTGCGGAAAACTGTGTCATCAGGTTATGGAACCTGAATATGTTTCCTACCAGCATTCTCCGCACGCAAGGGTTGCCTGTGTGGAATGTCACGTTGGGGAAGGCGCAGGTTGGTACATGAAATCGAAGCTCTCCGGAATGTACCAGGTTTACTCCGTGACCTTCAAAAAATATGCCCGTCCGATTGAGACTCCACTTCACAATTTGAGACCCGCACGCGAAACCTGCGAACGCTGTCACTGGCCTGAAAAATTCTATTCCAGGAAGATGATAAACCTCCGTTCCTACCTGACCGACTCCGCCAGTACCGAATGGAACAATACCCTGTTGATGAAATTGGGACCCGAATACAGTGCCCAGGGATTAACCGCCGGTATTCACTGGCACATCAACAAGGATGTCAAGATTGAATATGTCTCTACCAGCAAGGACCGTGAAAGTATCCCCTGGGTGAAGATGACCAACCTCAAAACAGGTGAGGTGAAGACCTTTATGGATACAGAGAATCCAATCGACAAAAAAGGACTCGACTCCATTCCTGCCCGTACCATGGACTGCATGGATTGCCACAACCGTCCTTCTCACCTTTACAGGTCCCCCACTTTTTACATCAACAACGCCATGGTTGCCGGACAGATCCCCAAGGATCTTCCCTACATCAAGAAAGCGGCCATGGAGGCCCTGAAAAATTCATATACTTCCATGGATTCGGCCATGAACATGATCAACACCACGGTGATGGAATTCTACAAGGTGAACCATCCTGAAGTGTTGACAAAAGAATCGGCCAGAATTACGCAAGCCATTGCAGCCATTCAAGCCGAATACAAAAACAACGCTTTCCCTTATATGCGTGCAGATGCCACCCGCTACCTGAATCACATCGGTCACCTCGAATCAGACGGCTGCTTCCGCTGCCATTCCGATCGTCATAAAACCGAAAAGGGTGAGACCATTTCACGTGATTGCAACCTCTGCCACGTCATCGTCAACCAGGGACCTACCGGAAATATTACAGCGAGTTCGACCGACAAGGCCCTCGAATTCGTTCATCCTACAGAAATTAAGGGTGCCTGGAAGAAATCCTTCTGCTCCGAGTGCCACAAGGTGCTGTACGAATAAGAGAATAGCTATGAGATATGAGAGATGAGATAAAAGAGATGGGTCTTATTCTCTTTATCTCATCTCTTATAATTAATTTTTCGGGCAATGAAGGTATTATTGACGGGTAGTACCGGCTACATCGGCAAACGGTTGCTGCAGAATCTTTCCGGCAACGGTCACGAGGTAACTTGCTTTGTAAGAAGTCTGGAGCGCTTGATTGTGCCTGAACCGGCCAATGCTTCTGTCGTTGGCCACGAAATCAACCTGCTGAAACCCATTCCCGAGCATCTTCATTCCCTGGATATCGACGTGGCCTTTTACCTGGTCCATTCAATGTCCTCCTCCATCGGTCAGTTTATGGAGGAAGAGGCGCAGTCGGCCAGAAATTTTGCCTACTACATCGGCACTACAAACTGCAAGCAGATCATCTACCTCAGCGGTATTTCCAATTCAGAAAAGCTATCGAGACATCTGCAATCCCGCAAAAATGTGGAACATTTGCTAAAGGAATCGGGCAAACCACTCACGGTCTTGAGGGCAGGAATCATTGTCGGTAGTGGAAGCGCCTCCTTCGAAATCATCCGCGATCTGATGGAACTTCTTCCTTTGGTGGTTGCCCCTGCCTGGGTAAAGACCCGTTGCCAACCGCTGGGTGTGGCTGACGTGCTGAAATACCTCACAGGTTGCATGCTTAACCCGGAGACCTACGATGGCATTTTTGATATCGGCGGACCTGAAATATTGTCCTACAAGCAGATGTTGCTGCAATATGCAGAGGTTCGCGGACTAAAACGGCACATCTGGGTGGTTCCATTTTTCAGCCCGAGGATGTCCTCCTATTGGCTCTATTTTGTAACCTCTACCTCCTATTACCTGGCTGTTAATCTCGTAAACAGCATGAAGGTAGAGGTGGTTTGCAGTGACAACAGGCTTCAGCAAATGCTGGACATTGTTCCGCTCACCTATCGGGAAGCCTGTCAGCGGGCACTCGACCGGATCAACCTGGATACCGTAACCTCCAGCTGGACGGATGCCGTTTCCATGTCGATTGGTGACCAGCTGTTTGAATATGAGGAGGTACCTGATTTCGGCGTCCTGCGCGACAGCCGCACCCTTAAAATTAGTGGAAATCCGGATGTGGTACTCGACAAGGTTTTTGCCATCGGAGGTGAAACCGGCTGGTATTATGCCGACTGGATCTGGAATGTCAGGGGGATGATCGATAAAATGGCAGGTGGAGTAGGTCTGCGCAGGGGTCGTCGCAACGCAACGGAACTCAATCCGGGTGATGCCCTCGATTTCTGGCGGGTATTGATTCCGGACCGAGAAAACAAGCGACTGCTCTTGTTTGCTGAGATGAAGGTCCCTGGAGATGCCTGGCTAGAGTTCAGGATCGTCCTGAAGGAAGATGGTTTCTATCTCACCCAAACTGCTACCTTTATGCCGAAAGGTCTGAGTGGCAGATTGTACTGGTGGCTACTGCTCCCCATTCACCTCTTGATGTTCCGGGGAATGATCAAGGCTATTGCACGATAACATCGGAAGGTAGCAGATTTACTGTTTTGCCACTACTCTTACATGACCTTGCACCACTTTGCGAACTTTGCGCGACAATACCTAAAAATTGAATTGCTGAATATCAAAAATTTTTCTCCTCTCCGGTTCTGCCCCCTGCTCCAACAGCAGCAGTTCTGAATTCCCAAAATGAAATGCGGAGAGCACTTCCTGCCATTCCAATCCGTAGAATGCAGCGTACAACATCTTTCCGAAATCGCCGTGGGTAACCAGCAAGATGGATGGGGGCTGGTGCTTTTCCTGGATCGTCTTCAGTAATATCTTCGCCCTTCCAAGAAGTTGAGGAAAGGTTTCTGCCCCTTCCGGGGATAGAAAGTAGGTGATGGTTTCCGTTTTGAGAATGTTGGGGGCGCATCTGGAGGTTATCTCTTGGGCATGCACACCGCTCATTATTCCAAAGTCACGTTCAATAAGCAACTCCAGCTTCTCCGGATGATCCATTTCCAGTACGGTAGAGATGATTTGTGCAGTTTCGTAGGATCTAAGCAGGGGAGAGCTGTAAATTTTGTCGAACCGGATGCCTGTTTCTAGAATCTTTCCTGCCAGCTGGTGCGCCTGATTTTGACCAAGGATGGTGAGAGGCTGGTCGCGACGTCCATTCAGGATGCCGGCTGCATTGTCCAGGTCCTGACCGTGTCGGGCCAGATAGATCTTTGTCATAGGTGGTATGAATTCCTTGTTTATGATAAAATTAGGATCAATAAGGCTATTTCGGGAGGTTGGTATCCCGGAGCCGGCGGTGGGGAGACTTTGATTTGTCGCCTGCGTCGAGGGCGCTACCTATGGCAATGCCCAACGTACATCCAACGGCGGTTCCTATTGGCAGCCATAGGCCTGTGTTGTCGGTAGCAATGCCTATGGCTGCCCCGATAGCTGCTCCAAAAGCCAATCCCAATGAGACACCATAAGCCAGGCGGTTGGGACTTTTTTTCTTGGGGATTTGCGTATGCATAGGTTGGAAATAAAATGGTTTTCAATGAATTAAGTTGCATGCAACAGTACATCAATACTACAACATTTGTTTGGCTTTTTCAACTGTAATCTCTAAAACCCTCGTCAGAAAAGAGAATTTGCTTTTCATCTGGTCATATTCTTCTCCTGATTCCAGATATCTGGCAGAACCTTCAACCAGGAAGCCAGTCCCCTGGTAATCGTTGTAACCCACTACCTCCTTGCTGCCCAGACTTATTTTGACTGTACTGTTCACCTCCACATTCTTTTCTGTCTTCCGAAAGCCATAGGCCGGAATTAAAATGCGCTCGTCCTCTGTGACCACCAGGTAAGAATTCCAGGTATTCACCAGATGAGGTTCAACTCCCCATGACATGATAGAGACCACTCCCTCTTTGCTTAGTACCTCGTAAAATTTTTCGCTCAAGATGCTCATGCTACTTTATGGTTTAAATATTTTATAGTTAGTGAAGGAGGATTATTTTGCTTGCCAGAAACATCTTTGCGGCGAGAAGATAAGTTCCTCTTTTTTCAATTCTGCCATGGCCTTTTCCACGACTTTTCGGTCGAGATTGGTCATTTCAACAATTTTACCGGCATTCAAAGGTTTTCCTGCTTCCTTCATTTTTTCCAGTACTTGTAATTTTGGTTCCATACTTTGAGATATTGTTTAAAGGTTGATGGTTGCAAAGATATCCTGGAAAGAATCCCCTGCCATTAAACTGGATTAAGAAATTGGCCTCATGGTCTCTTTTTCCTCAATTCACTCAGGTATTCAGGAGTGAGGCCAAGGTAGGAGGCAATCATGTACTGAGGTACCCGGAGCATAAATTCAGGGAAAGAGGTGCTGAAATGAAGGTAAAACTCCTCTTTCGACATCTCGTACAACAACTTCGACCTTAATTGGGATCCCGCCACGGCTTTTTGCATCGTCATCCGAAAATATCGTTCCAATTGAGGTATTTCCTTTAGCAATTGCTCGAAATTTAGGTTGTCGAAGGAAACAATCCTGGATTCTTCGACAGCCTGGATGCTGTATTCGGAAGGCAGATCATTCGTAAAACTTTGGTAGTCAGAAATCCACCAACCCTCCAATGCAAACTGCGTAATCTGCTCTACCCCGTTTTTATTGACGAAGTACATCCTCAGACACCCTTTCTCCACGAAGAATAGCTGCCTGCAAATCCGACCCTCTTGATGAATGAACTCCTTTTTTCTCAAGTGATGGGTTACGGCCAGTTTGTTGAGAACGGATACCTCCGGTTCAGTCAAGTCAACAAAATTCCTGATGTGGCGGCAAAGGTCTTTGTGCATGGATTACGCAGATTGATTTATACAGGAGTTGAAGAGGAAGCAGAGCTTTTTGTGACATTGGATTTCTAGTCGTTTAATCCCTTGCCATTCAGTATCAGTGGCAGGCAGTTTTCAATCCTTGATTCCCGGGTTTTGGATTGTTTGGGGGCTGAGAAATGGAGCAGGTAGGCCCTTTGCCTTCCCGCAGTGAGCGCCTCAAAGGCAGTTTTCAGCGCCGGAATTTCAGTCAGTTTATTTTGAAATTCTGTGGGCACATTGTACTCCTCCGTCTTCTTCAGGATCACTTTCAGCCCGGCTCTCTCCACCTCGATGGCTTCATAAAGATAAGCTTTCAGTATCTGTTCCACTTCCAGTATCTTACCAACATCTGTGAATCTAATTTGACGGGCAGACTGTGTATGTTCCCCGATTTTGTTCATCAGTCCATTTTCATCCTTCAGCAGGGCACCCTTGATAAAGTTGAGCAGACAGTAATCCTTGAATCCGCTGATGATAACAACGTTGTTGTTTTGAAAAGTGTAACAAGGCTGTTTCCACTTCAATTCCTCTGTTAGCGGACAGTCAAGAACGATCCTTCTCAAGATCTCCATCTCTTCCCTCCACTTTTTGGCATTGCTAAAAAAGGCATCCACTCCGGGATTGGCATTATTCATTCTTTTTGTCGTATGATTTAAATTTCTGCGATGCAGGCAAACTCAGCGGTCGATCCAATGGTTGGAATTCTGCTGCCGAAATTAAATACGAAAAAATCCCGTTTCAGGTTTCCCGGCAGGAGGTTGAACCACCAGATGATCCGACAGGAGGATGTATTTGCGCTTCCGCACCGGCTGAGTCTTCCTTTCAGTGCTGAATATCAAACGATCCGGTAGATCTCCATGATATTTTGCAGAATCCTGTCGAAATCAATTTTCAGATCGATCAGCTGCCCTGATTTGATGTCAAAAACCCAGCCGTGAACCGTAAGGGTCCGCTGTTTGTAGGCTTTCTGGACATCTGCTGTCTTGAGCACGTTCACGCATTGCTCCTCGACATTCAGCTCAACCAGGCGCTTGTATCTGGCATCCTCCTCTGCAATGGCATCGAGTTCCAGCCGATGGATGCGGTAAACGTCCCGGATGTTTCGAAGCCAGGGATTCAACAGCCCCATGTCTTCTGATTGCATGGCCGCTTTCACCCCATTGCAGTAATAGTGACCGCAAACTACCACATGCTTGACTTTCAGATAGGACACCGCGTAGTTGATCACGGACATTACACTTAGATCGGTGTTGGGTACCATATTGGCGATGTTGCGGTGGACAAACACCTCTCCGGGTTTGGCCCCCATCAGCTCTTCTGAGGAAACGCGGCTGTCGGAACAACCGATGTAGAGGATCTCAGGACTTTGGCCCAGTGATAAATTATTAAAATATCCGCTGTTAACTTTCAATTTTTCGGCGATCCAGGCCTTGTTGTTGATAAATATTTGGTCGATGTTCATGTTGTTGTTTTTAAGGATCATACTTTATCAATACTCTCATTTCCATTTTTGAAGGATCGACTGCCCTAAAAGTAGGATGCTGGTTAAATCCTACACTGATGAAAAATGACCCACCATTCTCTTGTTCTGTGGTATCATGTGATTCCGGTTGATTAGCCCGTAAACCCAATCGCTCCTGCAATGGCATTGATGCATCGCAGCAACTCGAGAAGGGTGCGTTCCGCCTTCGCAGATTGTCCTTCCCTGGTCTGCTCGCGCCATTGGGCCAAAAGTACTACCTGGTGGTGGTGCAGTGGCCGCATGGCATCGGCCCGCAACAGGGTCGAATAGTAGTGGTTCTTTCTTCGCCCGGCAATGGGAACGAGCAGGATGGCATCAATCATCTGTCTGGTGAGCTCGAACTCTTTGAGAAGAAGGTTGAGAATTTCTTCGTATTGAGGTACCTCCGAAGCCAGTTGAGCATATTGCCTGAAAATTTCCTCGTCGGAGGAGGCCAGGCTAGAGTCCACATTGGTGAGCACATAGCGAATGAAAGGATCTGTCTTAACCGCCTTCTGGAATCGTTCAAATTTGTGAGGGTCGTTATTGCGCATCGATTCGAGCGAAGTTCCGACCCCATACCATCCGGGAATGTTGAACCGGCATTGGCTCCAACTGAAAACCCAGGGAATGGCCCGCAAATCGCTGAGCGATCGTGTACCTGTTCGCCGCGAGGGCCGACTACCGATTTTGCTCTGTTCAATGGCATCTATGGGAGTTGCCTTTTCGTAGAACTGGATAAATCCAGATTTCTTGGTAAGCTCTTCGTACGCCTGTTTGCTTTTGCAGGCCAGATAGTTGAACTCTTCTGCCAAATCGTACTCCTGATCAGGTCGATCGTGTTGCAGCATCGAAACGGCCAAGGTTCCGGCTGTCAGCAATTCGAGGTTGTAAACGGCGTTGTTCTTGTTGGCATACTTGCGTTCGATGGTTTCTCCCTGCTCAGTAAACCGTATATTTCCATCGACCGATCCCGGAGGCAAGGCCCGCAAGAACCAGTGGGTAGGTCCTGCGCCACGACTGATGGAACCTCCCTTCCCATGGAAGAACCGAAGCCTGACTCCGTGTTTGATGCCAATCTGCAGGAGTTGTGTTTGCGCTTCATATAGATACCACTGACTTGCCAGGATACCACCGTCCTTGTTGCTGTCGCTGTATCCAATCATGATTTGCTGGACGGGAGAGTCCGACTTGTCTTGCTGTTGCTGCAGCAACAGACTGTTTCTGGTTACCGGATGAGACAAGAATTCATCGAGGATAACGGGAGAGTGAATCAAGTCATCGATGGTTTCGAACAACGGAACGACAGGCAAGCGTGAGGCCAATCCCGTCGGGGTACTCACCATCAATCCGGCTTCTCGCTCGAGCAGGTAGACCACGAGCAGGTCGGAAGCGTGGCGCGTCATGCTCACTATCAGCGAGCCCAATGCCTCTGTGCCATACTTCTCGATGTGTTCACCTAGGATGCGGTAAGAGTCGACCGTAGCACGGGCTTCCGGACCGACAGGCAAATTTGGATGTGTGAAGGGACGCGTCGATTCGAGTTCCTTACTGATTACTGTAATTCGTTCCTGAACGGCTGCCCGCAGGAACTCCTCTCCATTGAGTTGTGCCGCTTGCATCAGCTGCGAAAGTGCCATTTCATGAAAATGACTGTTCTGTCGGATGTCGAGTCTGGCCAGATGGAATCCGAAGGTATTTACGATTCGTATGGCCTCACCCACATCGGTAAACGCAATTTCGGAGGCCTTGTTGTTCACGAGCGCTTTCTCCAGTAGGGTCAAATCGGATACGAGTTCTGCAGGATAGCGGTAGCTGATCGTATCTTCCCTGTACTCCTGGATGTGCCCCTCGACGATGTATACCGGGAGCTTAACGATCATGTATTCAATGAATTGCTTAAATGCCTCATTCGGGTAGAGACTTTGGTGATAGCTGTCAGATGCTGCAATCTCGTCGTGCAGATGCCCGTAGCGCATTCGGAATTCCGGTATCTGCTCCTTCGTCAGAGCGTTGAAGCTGAGGTTGTTTTGCAGATTTTGGAGCAACCTGTTGATAACCAGGAAGGATTTCAGCCGAAGCTTCATCAGGGTCTCCTGCGTCACTTCCGAAGTGACAAGTGGATGACCGTCGCGGTCGCCACCCACCCAGTTGCCAAAGGTGATGGTCGGAAACTGGTTGACATCGCGAATTAGTTCGGGGTCAAATCCAGCTTCTTCCCAGGCCTGGACCAGTCGCCTGTCGTGCAGGGTGATCACTTCGGGCAGCACCTGGGTAAGGTAATGGATGACATTGTCGAGTTCGGCACTTACGTGCGGTTTCTCTGTGTAGACATCGGAGATTCTCCAGATGCGGTGAATCGCGATCTTGATGTAGTGCCGGATCTCGTTTTGTTCCATCCGGGTGTACATCTTGTTTTCACGGCTCACTACCAGCAAATACAATTTGCGCAGGTGCTCCAGCATGATGGTACGCTTGGCCTCTGTGGGATGGGCGGTCAATACCGGTTCTGCCTGTATGTGAGGAAGAAAGGCAGCTATTTGCGCTGCACTGAAGCCGTTGCGTTGTAAAAGGTGCAGGTTGTATGACCACAAGCCGTTGATGCCGGAGAGCGATTGCTGATCCTCCACCATTCTGCGGTTCTGGACGGCCCCATTGACTTCGACGATGTTCAGCAACTGGAAACAGATGGAGTAAAGTTGAAGTTGCTTGCCCGAAAACGAAGGTTTGTACGCTGTTTTTACTGGATTGATCCATGGTATTTCTTCTGCCAGCTCCGGTTCGCCCGACTCAACCATGACCTCCTTCAGGCAATTCAACAAAAATTCAAGGTCTTCGTAGGGTTTGCCCAGGTTATTCCGCACCAATTCAATAAGTTCCATATCTTGCTTTGCTAAGAATATGTTGGGTTATACGAAAAAGAATGAATTTTGTTGGACTAGAAATGAAAAATGAAAAGTGAAAAATGAAAAGATGGGGGGACATGGAAGAGTTGGAAGTGGATAGGAGGGCAATTTGAGCTATTGCAAGAGTTTAGATGCAATACTATTTGTGTGAGTTGAAATATTTTTCTCAAATAATTATTCAGTTAAATCAGTATGCAAATTATTGCGATTATAGCTGGTAATGCTTGAATATAAAAGATTCTTTTACTTGCACTGAATGCTCCATAAATCCCTGCAACTGCCACAAAAGTCAGGAAGAAGAGGGCAATATTTTTTGACCAGGTTGTGTCAGATATCAGAAACGTCCAAAATAGTCCCGCAGCTAAAAAGCCATTGTAAAGACCTTGATTGGCTGCCAGTCCTTTTGTAGGTTTAAATAAATGTTCGGGTAAGGATTTGAATGTTTTCTTACCAATGGTTTCCCAGGCAAACATCTCAAAATACATAAAGTAAAGATGTTCAAAGGATATGATTCCTATTAAAATTTTTGTTACTATTTCCATTTTTTTGTCTGTTTGTGGGGTTTCTCTAAAATTGCCACCAACGTTCCGACGTCAGATGTCTGGCGGGTTATGATTATTTTTGGTTTTAGTTTGGTTTTTGTTTTCGTCAGGGTAGATTTGGGCAACCGATTGGCCCCGCATGGCATTTGGCGTTTGTTTTGGTGCGTAGTTACTTTCCGAGGCTGATCTTAAAGTGGGGTAATTCAACACTCAACATTACTTTTGCCTGCAAAGCATTAAATACTCGCATAAGAGTCTCAATAGTAACGTTACTTGCGTTATTTTCAATCCGTGAAATTTGCGCTTTTTGCACACCAATAAGTTTCCCTAATTCTTCCTGGGTTAATTTTCGCTCCTGTCTTGTCTGCTTAATGGCTTGCCCAATTAAGTCCATTTGCAATTCATACTCAAATCTATCTCGGTTTGGAGTTCCAATGTTACCGATAAGTTTGTCTTGGACTTCGTCTAAAGTATGTGTTTTCATTTCTTTGTCTTTTTTGAGGTTTCTTTTTCTTCAAAATATCGTGATCGTATTTGCTTTGCTTTTTGGATTTCGCTGTCCGGTGTTTTACTGGTTTTCTTGACTAATCCGTGCGTTGAAACGACAAGGGTGTTTTCAGAAATAGTCTTGTCCCAAAAAGCAAACAATCTGTAATGAAACCCTTGATATAGCGTTCTGAATTCCCAGATCTCGTCTTTAAGTTTTTTAAATAGTTCTGGATCATGTCTTGTTTGAGCCTTACGAATATTAAAAAGGATTTTTTCGTATTGCTTCTTTTCAAGATTACTGAGAAATTCGAATGCCTCATCTAATAGTACAATTTCAAAAAGTTTGTTCATTCACTTGACTCTTGATACCTCAAAGATACATAAAAAGTTTCGTTATATAGAAACAATTTTCAGACTACATTTTTTGCCACTATAGCCCCTTACGGTTCGACGCCAAGTGACGGGCGGGTTATGACTTTGTTTAGTTTTAGTTTGGTTTGTATTTCCGGTAGGTGAAAAGTAGTTGATTTACTGGCCCCGCATGGCATTTGGCGTTGATATGGTGCGTATAGGTTATACACGCAACAAACCTTCCCAAACGCACCTGTTTCGATAGACAATCAGGCAGGTCTGTTGCGTCTGAATCTCAGCAATAAATTTATAATATAATTCTGAATATCAAGGCTCTTCCTGAAGAATCTTGAAAAGGAATGAATAATGAAAAATGAATAATGAAAAATGAAAAATAAAGCCTGCAGATTCTTGATATACCGCGTAGCGGTTAAGGTATTGTAGTCCAGGGAAGACCCAACGTCCGCGCTAGCCGGTTCAAAAATGAGATAGGATGGGATCGGACGGAATGGAAGGAAAATGAATGAGGCGAAAAATTCCAGATTGCTTCGCTTACAGGGACGAATCATGATCTGATATACCTTCAGTCTGCCTGGCTGCAAAAGTCGGGATAAAACATCCTTCCCGGCAGGATCTTATTTTTCAGTGGCCTTTGGTGGCTGCGTCAAAGACCCGGCAGAAATTTTCGCCGCCGATCTTGCCGATTTCCTCCTCCGTGAATCCGGTCTTCAACAAGGCATCCACGATGGCATAATAGAATCCTACGGTCTGGTCGTGCCAGCATTCGTTGGTTCGTTCGCCTGCTCGGCGTGGCTTTTTATCTTCGCTTGGACCATTTTGACCATTCTTTTCCTGCGGCGGGCCATCCTTTCGTTGGTTGGGATGGTTGCCTCCCGGCCCTGGGCCTGAATCACCCGGAGACCTGTAGGCTGGTGTCAACTTCGTATCGGTGCCGATGCAGACGTGGTCGATTCCTACCACCTCCACCATGGCGCGCACGTTCTGTGCATACTCCAACGGCGAGTCAGCCAGATGGGTCCAAACCCCAATCAGACCGCCTTCGTTGGCCACGAATTTGGCCATTCTACTGCTAATCAGTCTCGGAAGCATCATTTGGGCCAACTGCTCATTCTTCCCAAGACGGGTTTCTAGTCCGGTGTGAGAGATGAGTACCGGCTTGGAGGAGACCCTGATGGCCAAATCGAGCGTGTCGTTGCTGGCGTGGGTGAGATCTACCAAAATTCCCAGTTTGTTGCATTCCCGGATAACCTCCACGCCAAAGTAGGTCATGCCTCTGTATTTTGGTTCATTCGTGTAGACATCCCCCAAGGCGACGGAGGCATCGCTGTCGTGAAAGAGTCCAAGATGCCGGAGCCCTTTGCCATATGCGATCCCAAGGCGGTTTAGTTTTCCTTCCAGAAAGTGAGCGCCTTCGAGCGACTGGATAACAGTCGGAGTATTCTTCTGCCGGGCATTGTGTAGATCATTCAGATTCAATGCCCGTTTGATATGATTGCTTTCGAGGACCTTGTCCATGGCATGCATCCCGTTCTGGAACCGTTCATACGCCTCGCCTGGATGGTTTAGCTTTTGATAGTCAACGGCGAAGGTCATGCAGATGGCAGTAAATCCCGAATTCTTTAGCTCACCAGTCAGGTCGATTTTTGGTCCGGGCAACTCGGCTGCCTTCAGGGGTACATCCACGTGATTGTGGGTGTCGATGCCCATCGTTTTTGCCACGATAGCGGCCACTCTGGGATCTGCCTCCTCGGCTGCCCATAACCAGGCAGGGCTCGATAGCAAGAGAGCACCTGTTCCCGAAATGGTGTTGATAAACTTCCGTCTTGACCAATCCTGTTGAGATATTTTCATGATTTTGAATAGTTAAATCGGCAGAAGAAGTGGCTTTATCTGCTGAGAGATTACTCTATAAATGTAAGAATTTATACAGTTTGGGCTGTACTCAATGAGATTTTATTTGGAATTTCTTATTCTTTCAATGCTTTCAGCAACTCCCCCACCGCTTCGTCGGGTGTACCTCTCACACCCAGCAGCTGGATGAACTTGCTTCCTATGATTGCCCCTTGGGTGTGTGCGGAGGCAGCCGTCAGTGTCTCCCTGTTGCTGATTCCGAAGCCCACCAGCAATGGATTTCTCAATTTCATCCCGGATACCCTGGTGAAATAGTCCTGCTTACCCTGGTCAAAGGCCTGCTGGGCGCCGGTTGTGGAGGCGCTGGAGACCAGGTAGATGAATCCTTCGGTATGTTCGTCTATCAGCCGGATCCGCTCCTCTTCCGTTTCGGGAGTGATCAACATGATCATCTTCAGGTCGTGCCTGTCGGCAATGGATTTGTAATTGGCCAGGTAATCGGCGAAAGGAAGGTCCGGAATGATCATCCCATCGATGCCCACCTCTGAGCAGGATTGGCAAAACCGTTCGAAACCATATTGCATGATTGGGTTAAGGTAGCCCATCATCAGCAAAGGCATCTTGACGGTGGAGCGAATCTTCTTCAGCTGTTCGAACAGAAGCCTGAGCGACATGCCGTTGTGCAGAGCTTTGCCGGCAGATTGCTGGATGACGGGTCCGTCAGCCATCGGGTCGGAGAAGGGAATTCCCACCTCTGCCAGATCAATGCCGTGCGCCTCGAGTGCTTGTAAAATGGCGCAGCTGTCCTGCAGTTTGGGGTATCCGGCTGTGAAATAGACGGAGAGGATGTTGTTTTTTTTATTTTGGAAAAGCTGTGTAAGGCGATTCATAGCTGAAAGGATTTGATTTGTTGAAGGAAATCGGTGAGTAAAGATAGATTTTTCATCGAGGGAGCCGACTCAAACCTACTGTTCAGATCGATACCCTCCCATTTGGGATGGTGAAAATGATGGAGGGATTCCACGCTGTCCGGTCCGATGCCACCGCTCAGAAGAAAAGGAGTGGAGCCGGAATAGTGCTGCAGGATGCTCCAGTCGAAGGATTGGCCGGAGCCTCCGTAACCGGTGGTCGGGGTATCGAAAAGCAAATATTCGCAGAGGTGTTCGTACCCGGAAGTCTCTAATAGATCTTTCTTCTCCTTGATCGAAAAAGCCTTGATCAGCTTGACATCCGGTGGCAACATTGTGTGCAGGTGAGTCAGGTATTCGGGTGTTTCACTGCCGTGAAGCTGAAGATAATTCAGGTGATACCTGGCGCAAGTTTCAATGACTACTTCTGACGATTCGTTCACAAAGACGCCTACCGACTTCACGGTAGTAAGCGAAGAAACCATTTGAGCCGTCTCTTCAGAATCGACATAACGGGACGATGGGGCATAGAAAATCAGTCCCACCAGATCGATGTCGCTGATGGCTGCCACCCGACGGATGTTGTCAGGATCTCTCAATCCACAGACTTTAACCAGCATTTTGAATTCCGTTGATGAAAGCTGAAAGTGTTTTTCCGGGTGTGCCTCCACGCATAAAGGTCTCACCGATGAGGAATCCCTTGAAGCCCTCAGTGCGAAGTTTCCTGACGGTGGAAGGTTCGGAGATCCCGCTTTCCGAGATAAGGAGAGCCTTGCTGTTCAGTTTCGAAAGCTTTTCGGCCAGACTGAAGGAGTGATCGAGCGAGGTTTCGAAGGTGCCCAGGTGGCGGTTGTTGATGCCAAGCATATCTATAAACGGGTTGAGATATTCCAGTTCCTTTTCACCGTGAACCTCCAACAAAACCTCGAGTTTCAGAGAATTGGCCTCTCTGGCAAGTTGCAGGCAGCTTTCGGGTGTAAGGATGGAGGCAATCAGCAGCACTGCATCGGCACCTGCTACCTTGGCCTCCGTCAGCTGGTAGCTGTCGATGATAAACTCCTTCCGCAGTAATGGAAGTTCCACCAGCGACCTTGCTGCTATCATATCTTCGAGCGATCCGCCGAAAAATTTTTGGTCGGTCAGGATCGAACAAGCAGAAGCACCTGCCTTTTCATAGGCGGGAACCACCTCCTTCACATCCGCCTCAGGAAAGATCCATCCTTTGGAGGGCGACCTGCGCTTGAACTCGGCGATGATGCCAAAGGGGGAAGATGCCAGTGTGGCGCGCATCGAACGAACAGGTAGGTCCAAAGCCCAGGAAAGTTGCAATTCCAGTAGTTTGAGCGGAACCAGCTTTTTCTGTTGGTCTACTTCGATCCGTTTGTGGATGACGATTTCCTGTAAAATATCTTTCATGGTATTAATTACATATTAGACCTAAATTGAAGAACTAACCCAGAGGAATATAAATGTGCATTAGGTAGATTTCAACGTATTTGTGTCTTTGTTCATTTTTAAGTCTGTTGTTTGGAGGAAAAAGAGATCACGGAGCGGAAAATCGCCGGCGATTTTCCATCTCTGTGTGCTCCATTTTATCTCTTATGAATTTTCATCTTGCTACCATTTTGAGTCAATTTATTATCTCGATCATAGCAGAATTATTTCTCTGTGTAATTTCTTAACCCAAGCTGTGACTATGCATTGAGTGCTACAAATTTCACAAATTTCTCCTTTGCTTTTCCGCTGACAAGAGAATTGCCGGCCTCCTCGAGACAGGTAGAGATACTCTTCTCCGGAGAGAGCACGCGGATGGCGAAAGCCGCATTGGCCAACACGCAGTTGGTTTGGGCAGAGGTAGCGGTTCCATCCAGCACCCGGTCAAAAATGGCCGCTGCCTGGTCGACGGTATCACCGCCAAACAAATCTGCCTCTTTGTTTCGCGCAAAGCCGATCTCTTCAGGTGTATATATGTGTTCATGGTGGCCTGTGATCACCTTGAAGGAGTCCGTGAGCGAGATTTCATCATAACCGTCTAGGCTGTGCACCACGGCAAATTTGTTGCCGCTCTGTTGGAAGGAGTAACTGTACAACCGTAGCAGCGGAAGGTTATACACCCCAAGCAGCTGGTTCTTCGGCGTTGCCGGATTGACAAGCGGTCCCAGCATGTTGAAGAAGTTGCGAACACCCAGGCTTTTTCTGACTCCGGCCACTGCTTTCAATGCCGGATTAAAAATAGGTGCATGGAGATATGCCATGTTGGATTCGCCAATCGAGCGTTTCAGTTTCTCCTCGTCGGTAGTGAATTTTACGCCGTGGAACTCCATCACGTTGGAGGCGCCGCTTACAGAGGTGGCCCCATAGTTGCCATGCTTGGCTACTTTGTATCCTGCTCCTGCTACCACGAAACAGGCAGCGGTCGAGACGTTGAAGGTGTTCTTGCCATCTCCGCCGGTACCCACGATGTCGATCGGATCAAATTGACTCAGGTCGACCCTGACGCGCATTTCCAACAGGGCATCCTGAAAACCTGCCAGCTCTTCGATCGAGATGCTTCGCATCAGGAAAACCGTGATTAGCGAGGCAATCTGAGCCTCCGTGTATTTGCCCAACACCATGTTTTGCAGGATCTCCCTGGCCTCGTCGCGTCCAAGGAACTGGTGTTCAAATAGGCGGTACAATATCTGTTTCATAATTTGCTAATTTGCTAATTTGCTAATGTGCTAATGAGAGGAACTCTGGCAATTGTCTCCTCATTTTTCACTTTTCACTTTTCATTTTTCACTTACAATATCTGTTTCATAATTTGCTAATGTGCTAATATATTTAAAATTAACACCTTAATCTCATAACTCATAACTCATAACTCATATCTCATAACTCATATCTCAACTTTCGAGCCAGTTCTGCATGATCTTGCTTCCCAAAGGCGTTAGTACCGATTCGGGGTGAAACTGGACGCCGCAAACATCATATTGGCTGTGGCGGAGAGCCATGATCTCTCCCGAGTCATCCACGGCAGTTACCTCCAATACCACAGGGAAACCTGCGGAACTCACTGCCCAGGAGTGGTAACGGCCTGCTTCGAAGGAATCTTCCATTCCCCTGAAGATTCCGTTCTTTGCTGTGACATGAATCTGAGAGGCGACACCGTGGTGTACTTCGCTGAGATTGACCAATGTTGCACCAAATACCTCGCCTATAGCCTGGTGGCCCAAACAGACACCCAGAATGCTCTTGGTGGCAGCATATCGTCGGACGATGTTCTGAAGCAGTCCTGCCTCCGAAGGAATGCCGGGTCCAGGACTGAGCAGGATCTTCTCGTAGGCTTCCACCTCCTCCAGGGTGATGGCATCGTTTCGGAACACATCCACCTCCCGCCCCAGCGATTTGATCAGATGCACCAGGTTGTAGGTGAAGGAGTCGTAGTTATCAATGAGTAATATCTTCTTCATTTTCTTAATTTTTTAAGGTTTCGGCGATGTTGATGGCTCTTTTCAGGGCGCCCAGCTTGTTGTTGACCTCCTGGAGTTCGCTCTCGTCGTTGCTTTTAGCCACAATCCCTGCTCCGGCCTGGTAGAAGAGGGTATTTCCGCGGCTGACGAACGTGCGGATGGTGATGGCCTGGTTGAGGTTGCCATTGAAACCGATGAAGCCGATGCATCCGCCGTAGGCACCCCGGCTATGGGTCTCCAGTTCGGAGATCAGCTGCATGGCCCGTACCTTTGGAGCACCGCTGAGGGTTCCTGCCGGGAAGGTATCGGCAAAAGTTTTGATTGGGTTACTCTCGGGTAAGATGGTTCCACTAACCCTCGATACCAGGTGGATAACGTGCGAATAGTAATGAACCTCCTTGTAGAAATTGATGTGAACATCGTTGCAGTTGCGGCTAAGGTCGTTGCGGGCCAGGTCGACCAGCATCACATGTTCGGCATTCTCTTTCGGATCCTGAAGCAGGGCATCACTCAGGGCCTTGTCCTGCACCACGTCGCCGCTTCTTCTGACTGTTCCTGCGATCGGATCAATGGTTGCACGTCCGTTGGTAACTTTACAGTGGGTTTCTGGTGAGGAACCGAAGATCCTGAATCCACCGAAATCAAAATAGAAGAGGTACGGGGAGGGGTTGACACTCCGAAGGGCTCTGTACACCTTGAAGTCATCACCCGTGAAGGGTTGTTCGAACCTCCGCGACAGCACCACCTGGAACACATCGCCCCTGAGGCAGTGCGAGATACCCTTGCGCACCATTTCCCGGTATTTTTCATCGGTGATGGGGGAGTGCTCCTTGCCATTGAGCCGGAAATCGTAGGAGGCATAGTTGCGGTTGGCAATCAGGTTCTCAAGTTCTTCCAGATTGGGCGACTCGCCCTCCTCCGTCAGCTCGATCAGCGTCATTTCGTCCTTGTAATGGTTGAAGACGAGAATGTATTTGTACAGGATGTAGAGCAAGTCGGGAGCGTCATTCTCCTTTTGGTGGGTCTCGATGACTGCTATCTTTTCGAGGTATCGGACTGTATCGAAAGCCGTATAACCAAACACTCCGCATACATTTGCCTCCTTCCCGGTGACCCGGAAGCGAGCCATGAATCCGTTGAGGGCTTCTGAAACACCAAAGGATTCATTCAAGGGCTGCTCCTCAGTTCTTCCATCAGGGAATTGGGAGGTGCAGATTCCGCTGTTGATTCCAACCCTGGCCATGGGTCGCAGGGCAATAAAGGAGAGGCTATTCTCACTTGCGTGGAAGTCGGAGCTCTCCAGTAGTACCGACTCAGGATAAACATCCCTGACTTTCAGATAGATGCTTACCGGAGTATGCAAATCCCCAAGCACCTGTTTGCTGCAAGCGGTGTAGGAGTAGATTTTTTGAATATTCATTGATATTTTGGTATTAATGCAATTTTAAAAGTGAAAAGTGAAGTGTGAAGAGTGAAAGACCTACCACTCCTGGAGAAACTCATATCTCATATCTCATATCTCATATTTCATATCTTATATCTCATATTTCATAACTCTCAACTCATCACTCCAATGTAAGTGTCCATATCCTTGTCTCCTCTTCCCGACAGGGTAAGGACCACCACATCGGTTGGTTTGAAATTTATTTTGGAAAGTGCCCCGATGGCGTGGGCCGATTCGAGTGCAGGTATGATGCCTTCCAGTTGGGTCAGTTCGAAGGCCGCCTGAAGGGCTTCATCGTCGTTCACGGCAAGGATGGTTGCCCTTCCTGTAGTCGCAAGGTGCGCGTGCAGGGGTCCGATACCGGGGTAATCCAGACCGGCAGAGATGGAGTAGGGCTCTTCGATTTGCCCGTCCTCGCTTTGCATCACCAGCGATTTAGTACCGTGAAGGATACCGATTTTTCCAAGTTGGATGGTGGCTGCACTCTGACCGGAGTCGATACCCAGTCCGCCTGCTTCGGCCAGTACGATTTTTACTTTTTCCTCGTCCAGGTAGTGGTAAATGGTTCCGGCGGCGTTGCTGCCACCTCCCACACAGGCGATCAGGTAGTCGGGATAGTCGCGGCCCTCCTTGGCCAGGAGTTGTTTTTTGATCTCCGCGCTGATGACAGACTGCAAACGGGCCACCATGTCCGGATAGGGGTGAGGTCCAACCGTAGAGCCGATGATGTAATAGGTATCTGCCGGATTGCAGCACCAGTCTCGGATGGCTTCGTTGGTGGCATCCTTCAGGGTCATGTTTCCGGAAGTGACAGGCCTTACTTCAGCGCCCAGCATTTTCATCTTCTGGACATTGACGTGCTGACGGGCCACATCCGTCTTCCCCATATAGACGATGCAGGCCATGTTCATCAAGGCACAGACAGTGGCTGTAGCAACTCCATGCTGACCGGCCCCTGTCTCCGCAATGATTCTGGTTTTGCCCATTTTGCGGGCAAGCAGAATCTGTCCGATGGTGTTGTTGATCTTGTGGGCTCCCGTATGGTTCAGGTCTTCCCGCTTGAGGTAGATCCTGCAACCATATTTGGCACTCAGCCGGTTGGCCAGATAGAGTGGGGAAGGTCGCCCAACATAGTCCTCCAGCAACTGGTCGAACTCTTTCTTGAATTCATCGCTTTCGATCACAGTCAGGTAGGTCGACTGTAGTTCCTTTACACATTTGTGGAGAATCTCAGGTATATAGGCCCCTCCAAATTCTCCGTAGTATCCATTCTGATCTGCCTGATAGCTTTTCATATTTTAGCGCTTTAATTTCTTTCATCCAATTAATTGCTATTAGCAATCAATATCCAAACAATTCTTATCTCTCATATCTTATCTCTCATATCTCATCTCTCATATCTTATCTCTCATATCTTATCTCTCATATCTTATCTCTCATATCTCATCTCTCATAACTCCTCCCGACTTTCCCCCAAACGATAAAGAGGCCTGCCGCAGGTGCGACAGGCCTCTTTATTACTATATGGTTCAGATAAATGCAGGCGCTGCTTCCTTACGACTTTTGAAAGTTACAAGAGAGCCACCACCAATATGTATTTACCGTTTGTTTCATCGAACTGTTTTTGTTGAGGGCAAAACTATAAATTTTTTTTAAAGTACCCCTTGTTTTTGATAATATTTCAAGAAGATAATAAAATTTTGTCCATAAAATTCGTTTTTCTTGTAAAGAAAGGCTAACTTTCTACGTTAATTAGTCGAATTCCAAGTTTGTATTAGAAAAGTCGGCTATTAATGGCATCTGAATATTTACCCTTACTAATTATTCCGATGAAATTGATTTATTGCCTGATGTTACTGCTCCTTTTTGGCGGCTGCCTCACAGTCTCCACCGAGCAGCGTAGGATGGTCCGGCAATTTGCCAAACAAGCGGAGAATTTCTCGGCTTACCCCGAAAAGATTGGAAGTGAACTTGCCAACATCCGCGAAAGCAGGGGTCTTTATTATGCCAATTCCACCACTGATGCCGGAACGCATCTGAAAGAACTCGATGCGATACTGAAGGAGCGCGGACGAGACGACAAGATCTCTGCCGGAGCAAATATGGCTTTTAAACTATTCACAAGGTATGCCACCGGGGTTGTACAACTCTCATCCGATCTGCCCTTTAAGAGCCGAAGTGCACTCTTCACCCGTTTTGGGACCGAATTGGACACGCTCGTTTTTAAGTACAACCTTGTAACCGAAACTCAAAGCCTGCCTCCTGGGATTGGAACTTTGCTTTCGAGTATTCTGGATGAAGGAACCAAATATTATCTGGCGGGCAGACAGTACAAATTGCTTCGAAAATATGTTGTCTCTGCGGATACCCTGGTTTCTACAGTTTGTACAGAGATGGAACGCTGGCTAAACTCTGATACACTTCGTCTGCTGATACAATATGAAGAGACTGGAGTACAGGAAAGTTTCAACTTTTATTTCACCAAAAGGTCATCATCCCCCCTGGAAAGTGATAAAGCCTATCTCGATTTGAAACGAAGGGTAGGGCAAATGGAGGTGGTGCGGGTGCAAAGTGTTCGGGCTGTGAAGAGTCTTGCTACTGCGCATCACAAGCTATCAGAGGCGTTGTCGCGTAAGAGGACGATAAAGGAGACTCTGGATGAATTGAACAGTTTTTACAGGGAAGCAGATCATCTTCGTTCCCTATTCGGATCGTAGAGCCAATTGTGGATTGTAAATTAATTTGAGATGGAAAAGGAGCTTACCCTGGAGGAGATCCGACAGGCACAAGCTGAAATTGCAGCAGAAATGTCGTTGGAAGGTTTGACCAGACCGAGAATGATAGATCTGGAACAGACCTCCTTTCACCTGAGAAACCTGGAGCGGCTGTTGGTGGCCACGATGGAAAAGCAGCTGATCAGTGAGCTTAAAAGAGAGACACTATCATTGTCTGCACTGACCGAAGAGATGGATCGTGCGACCAAACAATTATCTTCCTTAACGTTGATCCTCCGGAAGGTGGTGAAAATGGCAGGTCAGATCATCGATATGCTGGAGATTGCAGGTTGAGGTACAACAATTGAATTTATGAAGTACAATTTAGGATAACTGCTGGATGGATGTCGATTTGGTCACCAGCAAAATGTTGAAAACAGTCTGGTGTATCAAAAATAAATTGGTTTCAGATAAGCGGAGATTCGCAATTTTTCTTTTCATTTGCACGTTCATTCCCAGTATTAGACCCATTGGTTCAAGGTGGGATTGAGTTTTTTGCTCAGGATTTATCTCAACTAAAGTGAAAATTCTTACCATTTTGAAACCTGCTGTTCCCAAACGGGCCCTGCTTTTCGTAGCTGCGGTTGTCTGGACGTTTGCCGGATCCATGTTGCTTTACAAAGGATTTAAAATGCTGGATCCAAATCCTGCTCTGCTATGGCTCAAGCTGCTATTCGTAATGCTTGGTGGCATTCTGTTTTACCAGAAGCTCTTTTCAAAATTGTCACTGAAACATACCCTGAGGATTTTAAGAATGAAGGAGGCCTATCCCTGTTTCTTCTCCTTTTTCAATTTCAGGAGCTATTTGATGATGTGTTTCATGATCTCCATGGGCATTATCCTGCGCACCACCGGATGGGTGCCACTGGGATATCTTGCATTTCTCTATCTGATGATGTCGGTTCCTCTTCTGCTCTCTTCCCTGCGGTTCTATTATACCGGAATTTTCTACAGGAAATACCTGGTCATCACCTTGCAGGAATAGAGATTGGATGGCTTGTGATTTTCATGGATTGCAGACACACAGGAACTCTTTATACAAATGCATTTTTACGCTTCAACAACTACTAGTTAACTATTACGATCAGGAATGAAACCAAAAATCCTCGTTATTGCGGCCATCCCTAAAAAGGGATTGGAAGAACTGGCTCAGAAGTGCGATTTGATTTATCCGACTGAAAATTTTATGTTTTCAGATGCTGAGATTAAGGAGCATATTCTTCATGCCGACGGCGTATTGGCCGTTTTTACGCGACCCTTGACGGCTGCCATGTTGCAGGAATCGACCAAACTTAAAATTGTGGCCAATTTTGGCGTGGGCTACAACAACATCGATGTAGCCAAAGCCAACGAGATGGGTATTGTCGTTTGCAATACGCCCAATGCCGTGACGGAACCAACTGCTGAGATGGCTTTTGGCCTCTTGCTTTCACTTACGCGCAACATCGCCCTGACTGACCGTGGACTGCGCACCAATCCTTCTTTCAAATGGGGAATGATGGAAAACCTGGGAACGGGTATTTTGGGAAAGACCGTCGGAATCGTGGGGATGGGCAGGATCGGTCAGGCTTTCGCCAGGAGAGCCATCGCATCTGGTATGAATGTGATCTATTACAACCGCACCAGGTTGCCGGAAGAAATAGAACAAAAGTATGGCTGCGAGCGAGTCAGTTTTGAAGCTTTACTGGAACGTTCGGATGTCATCTCACTCCATTGTCCGCTGACGGAAGAGACCCATCATTTGATCAATGAGGCGGCCATGATCAGGATGAAACAGGGGGCAATCCTGATCAATACAGCGCGGGGCCCTGTCATCGATGAAAAAAAGTTAGTCAAATACCTTCAAAATGGAAAACTGGGTGGGGCCGGACTCGATGTTTTTGAAGCAGAACCCGTCATTACACCTGAACTATTCGCTCTTGACAATGTGGTGCTAACTCCTCACAATGCTACAGGCACCATCGATACACGAATCGAAATTGCCGGGGAAGCGGCAGAAAATATTGTCCGCTTTTTTGAAGGAAGGAAGGATATTTCGATCGTGAATCCGGTGGTCTGGGAATAATCGTTCAGATACAACCGCAAACGAATCCCTCCGCGAGACCTTCCTGCAGGGTAGAGATGGCCAGTTTTTCAGCCTCACTTCCCTGACAAGTCTGGCATACCGGCAGGTTCACAGTGGCATTCCTAATGAGCAGTGGCGCTTTATCACCACAAACGAAGCATTTTTCTAATGGGTCATTCATCCCGTAAAGATAAATTTATTCGCAATCCGAAATTTTTGGCTGGCAAATTGGGACATCAATATTGAACCGTTTTTTCACCCTCTTTAGACTGTTTTTTGATTAAATGCTTTTTAAAATATTCTACCTTTGAAGAAATTGGCAACTTATGATAAAGAAATACCCGGAAGAAATTTTCGGATAAGCTGAAAATGAGACGGGGGTATTCCAGACGACCATTACTAAAATAAATTATATCCAAATGAATCAACGAATCAACTCTTACAAAAATCTGATGCTCTCCTCCCTCTTTTTGCTTTTCTCCCTGCCGGGATTTTCAAAAAGCACGTTGACTGCGCTGAAATGCGACTACCACATAAATCCTATCGGGATGGATGTTGCACAGCCCAGACTCAGCTGGCAGATTGTCACTACGGAAAACAATTTTGTTCAGCAGGCCTACGAAATTCGGGTGGCTGAAAGTTTGGAAAAACTCTCCCAGGGAAGCAAATTGGTTTGGATTTCAGGAAAGGTTACCTCCTCCGAATCGGTCAATGTTGCTTATAGCGGACCGGCAGCCAAATCGATGCAAAGATTTTGGTGGCAGGTTCGGATCTGGGACCCAAAGGGGAAGGCTACAGCCTGGAGTGAACCTTCCTTTTGGGAGATGGGACTCTTGAATGCCGGTGATTGGAAAGCCTCCTGGATTCGTTTGGGTCAGGAACCCGACAATACCATTTCACGTCCGGTCCAATTCTTCCGCAAAGAGTTTTCCGTTGCAAAAAAAATCAAATCTGCCAGGGTGTATGTCACAGCCCTTGGCCTTTATGAATTGCACCTGAACGGAAAAAAAGTAGGTACAGATCTTTTTACACCAGGATGGACCAGCTATAAAAACAGAATTCAATATCAAACCTACGATGTAACCAACCTGCTCGGGGCGAAAAACGTACTCGGCGCTCTGGTTGGGGATGGCTGGTACCGTGGCAACATTGGATTCAAGGGTCAGAGAAGTTATTATGGTGACAAAAGCGCGCTCCTGGCACAGCTTGAAATTAGCTATGCAGACGGAACCAATGAAACGATTGTTACCGATCCCAATTGGAAAACAACTACAGGTCCCATTTTGGAATCTGATATCTACAATGGGGAGAATTACGATGCCAGACTGGAACTGACCGGATGGGATCAAATAGGTTATGCAGACGCAAAATGGAAAGCTGCAGCTACCTATGAATATGCCAAGAATCAATTGATTGCGCCACAGGGTGTTCCGGTTCAAGCCATTCAGGAGATCAAACCCATCAAACTGATCAAAACGCCGAAGGGTGAATCTGTACTCGATATGGGTCAAAACATGGTTGGAGTCGTTCGGTTAAAGGTAAAAGGTAACAGCGGGGACAAGGTTGTCATCAAGTTTGCAGAAGTACTGGACAAGGCGGGTAATTTTTACACGGATAACCTGCGTGCAGCGAAATGCACCGATACCTTTATTCTGAAAGGAGGCGCAGAGGAGACCTTTCAACCATTGTTTACCTTCCACGGTTTCCGGTTTGTCAAACTTGAGGGATTGACCCAGGAACCAACGCTGGATCAGGTGACGGGTATTGTCATCCATTCCACAATGACCCCCACAGGCACCTTCTCCTGTTCAGATTCCCTGATCAACCAATTGCAGCACAACATTCAATGGGGACAGAAAGGCAATTTTGTAGATGTTCCAACCGACTGTCCGCAACGCGATGAGCGCTTGGGCTGGACCGGTGATGCACAAGTTTTCAGCATGACAGCAGCATTCAATTTTGATGTTGCTGCTTTCTATACCAAATGGATGAAAGATTTTACAGCTGATCAGCTGAAGAGCGGACGGGTACCCCACGTCATCCCCGATGTACTCAGCGGTGGCGGTGGTGCTACAGCCTGGGCAGATGCCTCAATTATTGTGCCTTGGACGGTCTACCAGGTTTATGGTGACAAACGGATTCTGGCAGAGCAATACAGCAGCATGAAAGCCTGGGTCGAATACATGCACACCAGAGCCGGCGAGAAGAATCTTTGGTTGGGAGACGATCATTTCGGAGATTGGCTGGCATTTGCTTCCAACAGTTCATCCTATCCGGGTGCTACCACCGAAAAAGACCTGATTGCAACAGCCTACTACGCACATTCCTCAAAAATTCTCAGCCAGATAGCCGCTATCTTGGGAAAAACGGAGGATGCCGCGATTTATTCCAAATTATCTGAAGCCGTTAAAAAGGCATTTATTGAGGAGTTTGTTACCAAAAATGGCAGGGTGGTCTCTCATACCCAGACAGGCTATTCACTCGCCCTGGCGTTTGATCTTCTGCCGGAAAATCTAAAAAAGAATGCAGCGGAGTACCTGGCTGCCGATGTGAAGAAGATGGGACACCTGACCACAGGTTTTGTTGGAACGCCACTGGTTTGTAAAACACTCTCTTCCATTGGTCGGGACGATCTGGCATTCATGCTTCTGAATAGAAAAAAATACCCATCCTGGTTGTATCCTGTTACACAGGGAGCTACTACCATATGGGAACGTTGGGACGGTCAAAAACCGGATGGCACCTTTCAGGATGTCGGCATGAACAGTTTCAACCATTATGCCTACGGTGCAATTGGCGAATGGCTTTACAAGCATGTTGCCGGCCTGGATCTTGATCCACAGCATCCAGGGTACAAGCACCTGTTGCTGTTTCCTCATCCGGGCGGAGACCTAACGAAGGCATCGGCAGAGCTGAAGAGCCTATATGGGCCGATCAAATCCTCCTGGAAGTTGGATCAGTCTCAGTTTAGCTACGAGGTGACTATACCAGCGAATACAACAGCCACCATTACTTTGCCCAATGCCGAGTTGTCGAAAGTGTTGCTGAATCAACTTCCGCTGGCCGGCAATAAAGCAATCAAAGTTGAACAGAGGGGAAATGAAACGTTGGTGGAAATTGGTTCAGGGAATTATCTATTCACCTACGCCTCGGATCAGTTTTTGGCGAAGAAGCAATAATAATTTTTTGAAAGTAAAAGCGGGAGATGAAAATTACATCTCCCGCTTTTCTTATGATGTGATAAGATCACTCCGAGGTATCGGTCACACTCACTTATTTTTGGATGATGGAGCCTATTCTCTCTTTTTTAAGGTGCTTCTCAATGACCTGGATCAGCTTTGCCTTGTTGATTGGTTTGGTGACAAAATCATTGCATCCTGCCTCCATACTCTTAATCCTGGTGGGATCTGAGGCGTAGGCAGTAACGGCAATAATCGGAATTTCCGAATCATTCTCCCTGATCTTCATGGTGGCTTCCCAACCGTTCATCTCAGGCAATTGAACGTCCATCAGGATCAGGCTGTAGTGGTTGTGAAGAAACTTATCGACAGCTTCTTTTCCATTAATTGCCCGGTCGTATTGCAGGTTGATACTGGTTAAGATGGATCTCAGCACCTGGTAGTTGATGTCTTCGTCCTCCACGATCAGAATCGTTTCGTTGCTGAATTGCTTGATGGAGTGCCTGGTGCCCTGTTCTACAGGTTGGTAGGGCATTTCCACTTTCGAATGCACCATTGGGATGTCTACCACAAAACAACTACCTTTCCCCGGCTCACTTTCGACGGAGATGTGTCCACCGTGCTTGTCAATGAACTCCTTGCATAAGATGAGCCCCAGTCCGGTTCCCTTTTCATTTTCCGTTCCGTACTTCGAACTGGGAATGGTTTGGACAAAGAGATTTTGTTTGGTTTTTTCATCCATACCCACTCCATTGTCGGATATCGAAATTTCTGTTCTGCTTCCCTTATTGACGACTTTCAATTCAATGGAACCACCCCGGAAGGTATATTTAATGGCGTTGCCAATCAGGTTCCGGATGACTGTCTGTATCATATTCTGGTCGGCATAGCTGAAGATATCCTTATCGGATTTGAATTGCAGGGTGATGTTCTTGGTGAGTGCAGTGGGCACCAGGTTTTTGACCGTATGATCGATGCATTTGGTCAGGTTAAACAACTCCGGCTTAAAAACCAGATTTCCGGTTTGAATAATGGCCCAGTTCAGGAGTGTTTCGAGCAGATTATAGGTGGATTTGGCTGAATTCTTCAGAATATCCAGCATCTTTAGCTGTTCGTCACTGTTGAAATTTTGGTAATTTTCGATCAGTACCTCCAGCAAATCCGCAGAGGTGCCGACAGGGCCTCTCAAATCGTGCGCGATGATTGAAAACAGTTTGTCTTTGGTATTGTTAAGAGCCTTCAGTTCCGATTCATTCTTTTTCAATGCATTTTCAATGTTTTTTCGATCGGTGATATCCAGAAAAATCCCCAGGGTAGATTCAAATTCCCCCTGAGCATTGAAGGTTGGAGAGGCTGTGATAAGCATCACCCTCTTTTCGCCGTCTGCCCGGATGAAATCCAGCTCATAGGTCGTCTGATTCCCCTCCCGCCGAAAGGCAGTCTGCTTCTTGACCAAATCAAAAGTGTTATGGCTGACAAATTCATCTATTTTCCTGCCAACCAGAGTACCGACCGGAACACCCATAATTCGGTCTGCAGCAGGATTGGTTAAAATGAACCGCTCCTCCCTGTCAACAACGCCAAATCCTTCGCCATGCAATTCAAATAATTTGCGGTATTTTTCCCTGCTCTCCTCCAGGGAGAGCTCCATCTCTTTGCGTTCAGTTATATCTGTGATGGAAGTAACAATTTCGTTGATGATACGGTCATAAAAGACAGACATGAGTCCAACCCTTACTTCACCACTTTTTTTAACGAACATAAATTCGTAGTTGTCAGGAATGTCCGGACTGTTTTCCAGACGAAGCTTGTTGTATGCGGTTAATCGTTCCAGCTCGGACGCTGGAATGAGTTGAGTCCAACTTTTTCCTACCACTTCTTCCCTGACATAGCCTGTCATTTCGCAATAGGCATCGTTGCACATCGAAATGGTTTTGTCTGTTTCGATCAAAAGAATGGCAGAAGAATTTTTTTCAAAAATGCTCCTAAATCGCTCCTCGCTGGTCTCGAGTGCCATTTTGGCCCTGGCAAGTTTCCTGTCCAGTATCTTTGCAAGGGTGTAGATGAGGAGTGCCAGTACCGGTATTGCCAGTGCAGATTTCACCAGAGTAATAATCAGGATATTGTAATTGGCAGACCAGGCCTGACGATCTATCCCATTGTCAATTAAAACCATAACAACAGTCAGCGGGACCAATGCTATTACCAGCTGATATTCAAAAGAACTTCGTTTAAACAATCGGTGAAAGAAGGTTGGCATGTCAATTTCTATTTAACAATAGAACAATCAAATTTATGAATTGTTTTGCACGAATGAACCATTGTTGACAGAAAGTTGGTTCATCGTGTAAACCTAATGAACAAGATATTAGCCTTAGCCATACTGGATATTTAGGTCACATCGGGGTCTGGCAACTCTGAATCCGTGCGGTATGGTTGATCTTCGCGATGGTCAGAATTCGACTTCGCTACCAGCGGTTGAGGACAGGTTAAAGATACATAAAAATGAATATGTACCTAACGATGACATTTTTTATAAGAATGATCTATTTTTGAGAAATCTGGAGATATACGATGGACTATGTGAAAAAACTAAATGGAAATGATATATTTGACTTTCAAATAAAAACGATGGGTTATGTATAGGGGAGTATTGATTTTAGCCGTCTCAATGGTGTTTTTAGCCTTTAAAAGTGATAAGAATGCCTATATGATCTTTGATGTGAAAGGAAGGGAATGCCACTATTCCAGGATGCTGGAGGCTGCCAGGGAAGCAGATGTGGTGTTATTCGGAGAACAACACGATAATCCGATCGACCACTGGATGGAACAAGAGTTGACAAAGGATCTGTATGAGACCAAAAAGGAGAATCTGGTCTTGGGCGCAGAAATGTTTGAGGCGGATGATCAGATTGTCGTGAATGAATATTTGACAGGCTCCCTGTCGGAAAAGACTTTTAAGGACGAATGCAAACTATGGACCAACTTTCCGTGCGACTACAAACCACTACTCGATTTTGCGAAAAAGAACAAACTTAAATTTGTAGCAACCAATGTGCCAAGAAGATATGCCAACATGGTTTATACTAAGGGTCTGGAAAAACTCGACAGCATAGAACCGGAAGCCAGGAGATGGATTGCACCGCTTCCGATTGCCTACGACAAGACCCTGAAATGCTATGCCGATATTTTTGCAGCGGCCAAAGGACATGGAGGGGAGAATCTTCCCAAATCGCAGGCTATCAAGGATGCCACCATGGCCTATTTTATTTTGAAAAATTTGGTAGCAGGCAAGACTTTCATCCATTACAACGGATCCTACCATACCGATAATTTTACGGGTATCGTGTGGTATTTGAAGCATGCTCATCCCGAATTGAAGATTGTGACTATCAGCTCTACGGAACAAGATTCGATCGACGATTTGACGAAAGAGAATGAAGGATTGGGTGATTTTACACTTGTAACTCCTTCCTCCATGAGTAAAACTTACCGGCCTTAAAGTCATTTGGCCGGATGACCTTAAGCACAACCGAATTTCATTAACCTGTCATCTGACCTGTTGTTATGCTTCTTCAATTTAATAGAATTCAATCTGGTTCAAACAGGTATTTGCCAGCCCTGATGCCCCTATACTCGGAATCTTTTCCTCTGGAGGAGCGGAGATTGCCGAATGATCTGTTGTGGATGCTGAATGAACCTAAAATGTTTTTTTCGGCAGTTTTGAATGAGGATGTCGTGGAAGGACTGGTGATTTACTGGAAATTTGCCGGTTTTCTCTACCTCGAGCACCTGGCGGTATTTCCTGCCAGGCGTAAAAATGGGACTGGTGCAGAGATCTTGAATCAACTTCAAAAAGAGGGATTGCCTATGCTGCTTGAGGTTGAGATCCCGTTTGACGAGGCAAGCACAAAACGCGTGGATTTTTACCACAGGTGTGGTTTTAGTGCGCTGCCGGTCTATTACCATCAACCTCCCTACCGCAAGGGAGAATTGGTCGTCCCAATGATGTTGTTCTCGAATAAAAATGACTGGGATGGCGAACTCCTGGACAAGGCTGTTGGCCTGTTTCAGCGCACCGTCTATTTTTCGGAGGATAAGAGTCGATAAATGCCGGATTTTAACAGGATGAAGTCTCTTATCCAAAGATTCCAATAAAATTTGAATCAGGCGGAAGGGCAGGAGCGGTTTAAATTTTTCTCTTCCGGGCAAAGTGTCTGGAATCTCCCCATTCTCCATACCCGATTTCGCTGTCTGTTAAGGCAAGTCTGGCATCCAAACAGCCAGTGCATTGTTCGGGCTCTTCATCGGTGCAGGGCTTGTTGTTGTAAAGGAGATAGTTGTTGCGGTAGCTGCCCGGCGTTATATTGGGCATGATGATGTTGGCTCCTGCTTTGACGGCCCTCTCCCTGCCAAGCGGATCAATGGCTTGAAGGGCTGTGGTCGCAGCTATATTGATGTCTGGCATCATCAGCCGGAGAAGGGCGATCATCTTCAGCGTTAGGTTGAAACGGGCAGAAAGCGGTAAAGAATTATCGGCAGGGTTGTTGAAAAGTGTATCGTTGTGTTCGATGAAGGGGCCCATCCCCACCATGTCTATGTCAAATTCCCTAAAAAAGAGGAGATCACCCGCAAGGTCATCCATGGTTTGAAAAGGCGTTCCAATCATTACTCCTGTTCCGGTCTGGTAGCCGATTTTTTTCAGTAATTGAAGTGCTGTGAGCCGTTGCTGGAAAGTGTGCCTTCCATCATCCGGATGAAGCTTTTTGTAAAGGTCGGGATTGCTGCTCTCGATGCGCAACAGGTACCTGTGTGCTCCGGCATCGAACCAGCGTTGGTAAACCTCTTCTGTCTGCTCACCAAGGGAGAGGGTAATTCCCAGTTTGTTGTCGCTCATGTTTCTGATGTGAACAATGAGCCGTTCGATTCGCTCTGCGAAGTGCTCGTTGGTGACTTCTCCCGACTGAATGACGATGGAGCCGTATTTCTCCTTAAAAGCAAACTGGGATGCCTTGAGCACTTCGAGATCATTCAGGTTGTAGCGAAGTACTTTATCGTTTGATTTGCGGATTCCGCAGTAAAGACAGTCTTTTTCACATACATTGGACAGTTCGATGAGTCCGCGGAAATAAACCTTTTTACCAACGGTTTTCAGCTTCATCTCTTCGGCTTTTTGCAGCAAAAACCTTCCATCGGCTTCTTCTGCATGCAGAAGCGTGACCAGGTTTTCCCTGGAGAAAACCCCTTGCCCTATGATTTCACTAATGGTTGGCATCCTGCAAATATACCACATTTGGACTGTTTTTGAGATATAGGAAGGAAGGTTCGGGAGGATCACCATCAAAAAAGCAGTTAAAATGGATGTAAATGGGGTTCGTACCTACCAGTGGAAAGCCAACCCTTGAAAAATAAAACGATAATCCTGCGAAAAGCACTATTTTTGCAGTTTAAAATTCAGAAATGACAGGAAAAGTTTGCATCGGACTTTCGGGTGGCGTTGATTCCAGCGTGGCAGCCTACTTGCTCAAAGAGCAGGGTTACGATGTTTTTGCCCTGTTTATGATCAACTGGAAGGAGACAACAGGTACGCTCACTGCCGAATGTACCTGGGAAGATGATGTTATTTTTGCAGAGATGACGGCAAAAAAACTGGGTATTCCATTTCACATCGTAGATCTCTCTGACTATTACAAAACCAGGGTGGTTGATTACATGTTCTCAGAATATGAAAAAGGGAGGACACCCAATCCGGATGTCTTGTGCAACAAGGAGATCAAGTTTGATATTTTCATGCAAAAGGCGCTCGAACTTGGAGCCGATTTTGTGGCCACGGGTCACTATTGCCGCCGTGAAGTGACTGAAGTTGCGGGCGTGACTACCTACCGACTGCTGGAGGGGCTTGATCCGAACAAGGATCAAAGTTATTTCCTTTGCCAGCTCAATCAATACCAGCTTTCCAAATCGCTTTTCCCCATCGGCCATCTGCTGAAACCTGCTGTGAGGGAGATCGCCCGGGAGCAGGGTCTGGTTACCGCGGAACGCAAAGATTCGCAGGGAATCTGTTTCGTGGGTAAAGTAGATCTGCCCGTTTTTCTGCAGCAAAAACTGGAGCCCAAAAAGGGAAATGTGATCCTGATTCCGGCAGATTTCTCAGCCAGGAAGAAAATTTCAGACAAAAGCCTTGAAAATTTGCCGAAACTGACCTCGCCATTCCCTTTCAAACCGTGGCAGGGAACCGTCGTGGGAGAACACAACGGAGCACATTATTACACGATTGGACAACGAAAGGGATTGAACATCGGCGGATTTGTTGAGCCCTTGTTCGTGCTTGCCGTCGACGTAGTACGGAACATTGTTTACGTAGGTGAGGGAAAGGAGCATCCGGGCTTGTATCGCCCCGGACTGTTTGTGGCCAGCAATGAAATTCATTGGATTCGTCCCGACAGGGAGTTGAAACCAGGTGAGGAGTTCAACTTCCTGGTAAGGATTCGTTACCGCCAGCCACTCGAAAAAGCCAGGATGATCGCCAGAGCGGAGGGTGCCTATTTCCTGTTCGAAAAAGACCAGCGGGGAATCACCTCCGGACAGTTTGCTGCCTGGTACGATGGCGAGGAACTGGTTGGATCTGGAGTGATCGCTTAGGGTTGAAGAAATCCAGGGAGATCATGGAATACCGCACGGCCTTCTGAAATGCAGGCAATTTGGAGGTTGAATCGATGCAAAAATACAAATGAGGATATTCGCTGAGTTTTCGATGAATGATAACAGGTATTAATCAGAGAAGAAGATGTTGAAATTTGCCTTGGTAGTTTCCATGTTCTTTCAGCTGGGAGCAGCAGTTTTTGCCATTAGCCTGATGCGCAGGACACGGTACAATATTTCGTGGATCTTAATCTCCCTGGGACTGATCCTGATGGCCATCAGAAGGTTATTTGATTTCTCAACATTTTTCTGGGCATCCCGACTCTTTGAAAATGAGGAGATTAATGGATGGGTTGGAGTGCTTGTTTCAATATTTATGTTTGTGGGCGTCATTTTCATTCGAAAGATTTTCAACCTGCAGGACCATGTAGAGTTGCTGCGGCAGCAAAACGAACAAAATGTATTGTCGGCAATTATTACTACCGAGGATAAAGCCAGACAGTCCTTCGCACGGGAACTTCACGACGGGCTGGGACCTGCTTTGTCCACCATCAAGATGACTCTGAGTGCGGTCAACAGTGATACCCTGACTCCGGTAAATAAAAAGATTCTAGAGAGTGCCTATCACGCGACGAACAATTCGATTGTTGTCCTGAAAGAAATTGCAGACAATTTGAGCCCACACCTGTTGAAGAATTTTGGCCTGGCAAAGGCAATTGAAACTTTTGCCAACCAGCTTTTAGCTGCCACAAATATCGAATTTGATCTAAAAATAAATTTCAGGGAGGATCTTCTTTCCGACGAGATGAAGAATAGTTGTTACAGGGTCGTTTCTGAACTGATGAACAATACCCTGAAACACGCCAATGCCTCTACCATCTGCCTTGATTTAACAGAGCAAGGTAATTATTTGATAATGAATTACAAAGACAATGGTAATGGATTTGAAAATTTTCAATCCTTAAAAAATAGTCCGGTGCCCGGAATGGGCTTTAATAATATTCTATCCCGCACCAAATCGTTGAAAGGAACCTACATGATCCAAACTGCTCCGGGGAATGGCTTTTCCATGGAATTAATTCTTCCCCTGTCATGAAAAATATTTCGGTATATCTGGTGGATGACCATGCCTTGTTCAGGGAGGGATTGAAGCTTTTGCTTTCGAATCTGGGATACATCGACCAGATTTTTGAAGCAGAAGACGGTCAGCAATTCATCGACGGACTGGCCAAACATCCGGTTGATATCGTCATGCTGGACATTGAGATGCCCGTGATGAATGGGGTTCAGGCGGCCAGGCTGGCAAAAGCGATGGTGCCCGGAATTAAGATAATTGCCTTGTCGATGTATTCCGACGAAAGCTATTATTTGAGTATGATCGAAGCAGGAGCCTATGGTTTTCTGCTAAAAAACTCAAGTTTCCAGGAGGTTGAAAAGGCAATTGTGGATGTTTGGCATGACAAAAGCTACATTTCCATCGAGATTCTTAACAATATTTTAAGAAAGCCTCAAAAAAATATTTTTAAAAGCGCCCCCGAAAATTTGACGGAACGCGAAGCGGAAATTCTTTTGTTGATCTGCAATGGTCTAACAAATGTGGAAATTGCTGATCGTTTGGGATTAAGCAAACGAACCATCGACAAACACCGGGAAAACCTGTTGCTGAAAACCCAGTCCAAAAACACAGCCAATCTTGTCATTTTTGCCCTCAAGAATGGCTATCTGATCCTTTGAAAGGAGCCGGCCATCTCCATTTGCGTAGAAAGACGTAGTACGAATTACGCTTTAACACTGTTTTCCTTGATTTTTGATTGAGATACCTTTGCAAGGTTTTTCTGAAATGTACTTGCTGTCTTAATCAAAATTTTATCTGAATGAAGTATCTTTTGCTTACAATTTCCTTGATAATCATAGGATCCAGCTCTCTTTTTGCTCAAAATGTTGTGGAAGGTTTGATTACGGATGCGGATGGTTCGCCGGCGGTAGCCGTAACGGTATTGGTAAAGGGAACCCAGGTTTTTGCGGTTTCAGATGTAGATGGCAAATTCAGTATAGATGCCCGCCGTACCCCTCCTTTTACACTTCAGTTCAGTTGTGTGGGGTTAATTCCCAAAGAGGTTGAGATTTTGCAAACGACCAAGCATCCATTGAAGGTGATTCTCTTGTCGAACAACACCTTTGAAGAAGTTTTTGTTACGGCGAGACGCCGAAGGGAAAACGTGCAGGAAATACCCATTCCGATTACGGCGATGATTGGAGCCCAGGTAGAAAATACGGGGGCTTTCAATGTGGCAAGGTTGAAGGAGATGATCCCGACGGTTCAGTTTTACTCTTCCAATCAGCGGAATACGACCCTGAATATTCGTGGTTTGGGGACTACTTTCGGACTAACGAATGATGGAATCGATCCCGGTGTCGGCTTTTATGTCGACGGGGTCTATTATGCCAGACCGGCGGCCACCACCCTCGATTTCATCGATGTGGAATCCATTGAGGTCTTGAGAGGTCCACAGGGGACCCTTTATGGAAAAAATACCACGGCAGGGGCCATCAACATCACCACGCGTAAACCGAGTTTTTCCACGGTGGGTAGGTTTGAACTCAGTTACGGCAATTACGGATATATCCAGGCAAAGAGTTCTATCTCCGGACCGCTTGGAAAAAAGGTGGCCGCTAGGTTATCCTTTACCGGCACCCAGCGGGATGGAGTGATCTACAATGTGGCCAGACAGGAGCACGTGAACGATTTGAACAATGTGGGGGTACGTGCACAGGTGCTGGCCGTACTTTCGGATCAGGTGGATGTTACCTTTGCCGCCGATGTATCGCGGCAGCGCCCCAACGGTTATGCCCAGGTTTTTGCTGGGGTTGCCCCCACGCTTCGACCTGCCTATAGGCAATTTGAGCAAATTATTGCGGATTTGAAGTACAATTTGCCAAGCCGTAATCCATTCGACCGGTTGATCGATGATGATACTCCCTGGCGGGGGAATCAGGATTTTGGAGGGGTATCCGTCAATGTGGATGTAAAACTAGGTTCTGGAACCATCACCGCAACCAGCGCATGGCGTACCTGGAGATGGGGACCTTCGAATGACAGGGATTTTACCGGACTGCAAGCGCTGGCACTTTCTCAGGCACCTTCCAAACACCAGCAATGGTCACAGGAGGTCCGTTATTCGGGGAAATTTACCTCCCGACTGACAGGTTTAATCGGCATTTTTGCCTTGGGGCAAAAGTTGAGTCCTGATGGTGCGCAAATTGAAGAGTCAGGGAGAGATCAGTGGCGTTTTTCGCAGAGTTCAACCAGTGCCTTGTGGAAAACCCCGGGATTGCTGGATGGGTATGGCATCAAATCATACCCCTATCTGAATAGTCTGAGTGCTGCCTTGTTCGGACAAGTCGATTGGACCATTACCGATAGAATTCATTTGTTACCAGGACTTCGGTTGAACTACGATGACAAAAGTGCGGATTACAAGAGGGTCACCTATGGTGGATTGCAAACAACGGATCTGGCCCTGCTTGCACTAAAAAAATTGGTTTACAGCGATCAGGCTTTTCAGGAACACATCAATAATACCAAACTTTCCGGTCAATTGACCGCCAGTTACAAGGTTTCAAAAAGCATCAATACCTTTGCCACCTTTTCAACAAGCTTTAAGCCGGTGGGTATCAACCTGGGTGGATTGCCAACGGACAACGGAAGAGTGATGACGGAATTGGCGGTGGTAAAGCCGGAAGAGGTACATCACTTTGAAGTTGGGGTGAAAACATCCCCAATCAATTCTGCAACTGCTAATTTGACTATCTACGACACGCGGATATCCAATTACCAGACGCTCGTTCAAACTGCCGACCTGTCGGTAAACAGGGGTTATTTGGCCAATGCGGAAAAGGTACGCGTAAGAGGTATAGAATTCGAAGGGAATGTGAAATCAGGTGAGAATCTATCTTTTTACGGTGCATTGGCCTATACCGATGGCAAATACATCTCCTTCAAGAATGCACCCCCACCGCTCGAAGAAACAGGGGGTCCGACCTACAAGGATATTTCGGGGGAGGTGCTTCCAGGGATTTCCAAATGGGCCGCTTCTCTTGGCGGAGAAGCTTCAAAACCAGGCAAACTGTTTAACCTCGACGGAAAGTTTTTTGTGGCCATCGACTGTTCCTACCGTTCCAGCTTTTCTTCCAGTGCATCCCCTTCCAAATACCTGAATATTGATGGATATGGTCTGCTGAATGGACGTATTGGATTTCAGAATCACGGATTTTCGATGTATTTATGGGGGCGTAATTTACTGGATGCCCATTATTTTGAGCTTCTGTTGGCCGCTGGTGGTAATGCCGGTCAATATGCCGGAATGCTAGGAGATCCCCGAACAATGGGAATCACCCTGAGGTACTCGTTTCAGGAAAAATAGGGTCTACTCTTCTTAAATTCAGCATATTCGGCTATGCTTGGGTTTGGTGGCTTTTCGTTATCTTAGCGATTTTAAGATATACCTGCAAACTATGTGGAAGGAACGTAAACCCATGCGTGGCTGGTTGAGAGTGATACTGTTCATCCTGCCGTTTTTTATTTTTGTGGCCATCTCTCAGATTTTGGCCGGAATAACCCTTGGCATGAAGATGCCTGCGCGGCATTTTACACCTAATCTTTTTCAAAGTACAGTTTTTACTTTGTATATGTTAGCCGCTACGTTTGGGGTTGTGGCCATTTTCCGTCGATGGGTGGATCGGGAGAGTTTCAAAAGCCTGGGTTTTGGGCTCAATAATTTTGTCAGGGAGTCGACTACAGGGATTTTGTTGGGAATCGGAATGATCACGCTGGGCTATTTGCTGTTACTGGCGATGCACGAAATCAACTTTGTTGGAACGAGTCCGGATGCCACCAGCATTTTGTTGTCCATCGTTTTGTTTGTGGCGGTTGCCTTCAATGAGGAGCTTATTTTCAGGGGATACATTCTGGGCAACCTGATGCTTTCGATGAACAGGTGGGTGGCACTGCTTGTTTCCTCTGTCTTCTTTTCACTCTTGCACATGGGGAATGCCCATTTTACCCTTCTGGGTTTCTTTTCCATCCTGTTTGCCGGGTTACTGCTGGGTTTGCCCTACATCTTTACCAGAAGTCTCTGGCTCCCGATTGCACTCCATTTCAGCTGGAACTATTTTCAGGGTACCATTTTTGGTTTCAGTGTCAGTGGCAATGCCGAATATTCCCTCATAAGGCAATCCCGACAAACTGATACGATGTGGAATGGCGGAGAATTTGGATTTGAAGGATCCATTCTGGCGGTTGGTTTTCTTGCCATCGCCATTGCCGCCATGATCGTCTTTTACCGCAGAAAGGAAAAATTGTTGGTTTCGGAAGAAGTTGCAGTGCCTGAGCCAATCCTTGAATAAAAACCTAGTTTGAAATTAGAAATGAAGCCTGACCAGTTTTCACTCGACAGAATGACCAATGATCCTGGCAATTGGAAGGGGCCATTTTATGGCTGTAGCAAAGACCCGCGGTTGTTCGTTCCAAAAATTGATACCTCAATTGGATATGGTTGGACTCCCAATCTCCGAAATCCTTGGACCTATCTGATAATCTTTGGCATCATTGCGATTTCGGTCGTCTATCGGTATTTGGCGTGATGGGAAAATCCAAAAGTTTACAATTATTTAGCATGAATACTGAGACCTTCCCCGGTTTTTTGCGTAAGAAGGAGTAACAAAATCTGGCTAGCCACATGGTTTGTCCTGGTAAATAAGAGAGTGAATTTTATTTGGTGTGAGGATATTTTATAAAACACATACATTAGAATGAAAGCAGAAAATATTTTACAGACGATTGGGAATACGCCGCATGTTCGTATTAACAGACTTTTTTGTGATGATTATACGGTTTATGCCAAACTAGAAAAGACCAATCCGGGAGGCAGTATCAAAGACCGGATTGCCTTGTCGATGGTGGAGGCTGCCGAAAAAAGTGGCATTCTCAAAAAAGGCAGCGTGATCATTGAACCGACTTCCGGTAATACCGGAATCGGTTTGGCATTGGTGGCAGCAGTGAAGGGTTACAGATTGATTTTAACCATGCCTGATTCGATGTCTATAGAGCGGAGAAGCATTCTGACAGCCTACGGCGCTGAATTGGTGTTGACTCCCAGGGAGTTTGGCATGAAAGGAGCGATTGCCAAGGCCCAGGAGCTTGCTGCAGAGATAGTAGATAGCTGGATTCCGATGCAGTTCGATAACCCTGCCAACATCGCGGCGCACGAAAATTTTACGGCAGCCGAAATTCTGACAGATTTTCCCGGTGGAATCGATTTCCTGATAACCGGCGTCGGAACCGGTGGGCATATTTCAGGGGTAGCAAAAGTGCTGAAGCAACATTTTCCAAACATCAAAGTATTTGCCGTCGAACCTCAGGCTTCTCCTGTAATTGGTGGTGGAGCACCCGGACCACATCCCATTCAGGGCATCGGGGCAGGATTCATTCCCAATAATATGAAGATAGAGTTGCTGGATGGGGTCATCGCAGTGGATAAAAACGATGCTTTTGAATACACCAGGAAAGCAGCCCTGGAAGAGGGTCTTTTTATTGGGATCTCCTCCGGAGCTTCTCTGGCAGCGATCGCAAAAAAATTGCCGGAGATCCCAAAAGGATCAACGATCCTGACTTTCGTGTACGACAGTGGGGAGAAATACCTCTCGATTGAAGGACTCTTTTAATTCGTCTCTTAATTTTATTTTTTCCAGCAACACCACATTTTCTACATGGTGGGTATGTGGAAACATATCAACGGGATGTACCTCCTTCACGGCATACTGGTGTTGCATCAGCTGTAGGTCGCGTGCCTGGGTGGCAGGATTGCAGCTCACGTATACAATCCTTTCGGGAGAAGCAGACAAGATCACTTCGATTACTTTCTGATCCATTCCTGCCCGGGGAGGATCCGTAATGATCACATCCGGTTTTCCATTTTCAGCAATAAATGCTTCTGTTAGAATATCTTTCATATCTCCTGAGAAGAAGAGTGTATTCCCGATCCCGTTGGCGATTGAATTCTTTTTGGCATCTGCGATGGCTTCCGGGACATATTCAATTCCAACTACTTTGTGAGCGCTTCTGGACACAAAATTGGCAATGGTTCCCGTTCCGGTATAAAGATCATACACGATTTCACTGCCAGTTAGACCTGACAGTTCTCTTGTGATTTTATACAGTTCATAGGCCTGCAGGGAGTTGGTCTGGTAAAAGGATTTGGCTCCGACAATGAACTGCAAGCCTTCCATCTCCTCTACCAGGTGATCTTCTCCTTTGAAAACCAGCACTTCCTGGTCGGTAATGGTGTCATTCCCTTTTTCGTTGATGACATAGAGCAGGGAAACAATTTGCGGAAATTCTTCGGCAATAAAATTTAGCAACCCTTCGATGGCGGGCTGGTCGTTGAGGTAGAAGACAACGATTACCATCACTTCTCCTTTTTCGTTGGAACGGATGGTGAGGGTGCGCAAAAGTCCGCCCCTGTATCTCAGGTCAAAAAAGGGAAGTTTGTGTTCGAGAGCATAGCTTCTGACCGCATTACGTATTTCGTTCGAAGGGGAGGGTTGCAACCAGCAGTTTTGGATATCCATCACCTTGTCGAACATTCCCGGTATGTGGAATCCAAGCACATTCTGGTCACTGATCTCCCTGCCTGATTGAATCTCTTCTTCCGAGAGCCATCTTTTGTTGGAAAAGGTGAACTCCAGTTTGTTCCGGTAAAAAGTAGTCCGTTCTGATCCCTTGATGGGATGGAGCAAGGGGATGTGTACTCGTCCTATCCGGGTCAACTGGTCGACGACCTGTTTCTGTTTGTAAAAAAGTTGCTTTTCGTAGGAGAGGTATTGCCATTTGCAACCGCCACAAAGGTCGAAATGCTGGCAGAAAGCTTCGACTCTGTCCGGGGAGGATTGTTTTAGTGCCACAACCTTCCCCTCGAGGTATTTTTCTCTTTTTTTCGTTATTTGGATATCTGCAATGTCACCTGGTATGACATTGGAGGTAAAGACCACCACGCCATCGACCCGGGCGACAGCTTTCCCTTCTGCGCCCGCATCGAGGATCTCAACGTTCAGTAAAAGCGGTAAATTTTTAGTTCTTCTGCCCACAATTAAAATAATTTTGAATTTTAGATTTTAGATTTTAGATTTTAGATTGCGCAAGATGCGAAATTTCTTCAAGGTATAAACGGCAGCATGATTCAATTTTTTTTGGAGATTCGATTTGTGTAGATTACAGGAAACTCCACCTTGCAGCGTACTTCCAGAATCGAAAATGATCAAAAGCTGCTCCAGTTGATTACTTCCGGATGGCTCCATTTTTCCTGGGCCCTGAGTACCTGTTCGATCACATCCCGGACACAGCCCTCTCCGCCGTTTTTATGGGAGATATAGGCCGAAATTTCCTTGATTTCCTCAGCGGCATCGTTTGGACAAACCGGCAATCCAACCATTTTCATTACATTGAAATCCGGGATATCGTCACCCATGTAAAGGATTTCTTCTGCAGTCAAATTGTTTTGTTCCAGAAAATCCATCAGGCAGGGGACTTTGTTAAGCGTTCCCATGTAAACTTGTTTGATGCCGAGTCTTTCGAGCCGACCCTTGGTATCCTGGGTCTTTCCCCCTGTGATGATCCCGATAGGATACCCCAGCCGAATGGCATACATGATCGCATAGCCATCCTTCATGTTGGCGGTCCGAATGGGGTCGCCATCCGCGGAAAGTGACAGGACATTGTGGGAGAGCACCCCGTCCACATCGAAAACGAATCCTTTTATTTTAGTTAACTCTTCTTTGAAAAATGCCATTTTGAAAGTGAAAATTGAAAAGTGAAAAATGATGTATGATGCAGTTAAATCTGGGTGGATGCAATGTCGTGACTAATTTGTTGATAGATCTGCTGCCATGACGGATGTTGCTCCAGCATTTGCAGATGCAGTTGCTGGATAGTAAGATTGCCTCTAATGGCTGGTCCTGTCTGAACCTCTGCAGGAGAAAACAGAAGCGCCTTTTCTGCGGTTTCCCGGATCAGTGGTTTGAGAAGTTCAAAATCAAGTTGTTGTTCCTGCAGTAATTTTTCCCCAATGGCATACAGATGGTTGACGAAGTTGCACAGAAAAACGGCTGACAGGTGAAGTTGCCTTCGCTGTTCGGAATTGATGTGATATACTTTTTGAGAAATGCAGCTTGCCAAATCGTGCAATATTTGAAGATTTACCGGAGTGCTCGCCTCGATGCAAATCGGAACGGATGAGAAATCCACCACTTTCTGAACCGACAATGTTTGCAAAGGATATAAAACACCGAAATTGGGAGACCAGGCAGACAAACTATTCAGGGAAAGGCTGCCGGAAGTATGAACCATTAACTGATTATTGATCTTCAAACCGGAGAGCACCTCCGGGATGGCCGATTCTGTTACTGCAAGAAGGAAAAGGTCTGCATCTTGCGTTATATTTTCCTTGGATAGGGTAAAGCCGCAACCCAGCATTTCCGCCAAATGCGAACAACAGGATTCGGTTCGGCCGAAAACCTGAACAATTTCAGCGTGTTTGGACTGAAGTGCCAGTCCCAGCCTGGTTGCTAAATTTCCGGTACCGAATAAAACGATTCGCATTCATTTAATTTTTTGCAAAAATAGGGTAAATAACATTAAATCGTTATGTTATAAAGTTTAACTTTGCATTCAAATTTTTAGAAAGCGAAATAATTCTCAAACCAAATATTTATTTTTTATGACGAAGTATGTTTATACATTCGGCAACGGCCAGGCTGAAGGTCGTGCAGAGATGAAAAATTTGCTGGGTGGCAAAGGCGCCAATCTGGCAGAGATGAATCTGATTGGTGTACCTGTTCCCCCGGGATTCACCATCACCACAGATGTTTGTGCAGAGTTTACCGAAAAAGGGAAAGAAGCGGCATTTGCTTTGATTGAAAAAGAGGTACAGGCAGCTGTAGCATACATCGAAAATATTACAGGAACCAAATTTGGTTCGAAAGAAAACCCCTGTTTGGTTTCTGTCCGCTCAGGAGCAAGGGCTTCGATGCCCGGTATGATGGACACCATCCTGAATCTCGGTCTCAACGACGTAGCCGTCGAGGGGATTGCCCTGAAGTCGGGAAATCCTCGTTTCGCCTGGGACTCCTACCGTCGTTTCGTTCAGATGTATGGCGATGTAGTACTGGGAATGAAACCACACAGCAAAACGGACATTGATCCTTTTGAAGAGATTATTGAGCACATGAAAGAAGAGGTTGGTATCAAGGAAGATACTGATTTCACTGTAGATAACCTGAAAACTCTCGTCCATCGTTTCAAGGCAGCGGTTTTAAAAGTAACCGGACGTGATTTTCCTGTTGATCCGTGGGAACAACTCTGGGGTGCCGTCGCAGCCGTTTTCGAAAGCTGGATGAACGACAGAGCCATCTATTACAGAAAACTTAACAACATTCCCGTTGAATGGGGAACAGCCGTCAACGTACAGGCGATGGTATTCGGCAACATGGGTGGGAATTCTGCAACCGGTGTTGGCTTCACCCGCGACGCTTCAACAGGTGAGAACATGTTTATCGGAGAATACCTGATCAATGCCCAGGGCGAAGATGTAGTTGCCGGTATTCGTACTCCGCAGCAGATCACCAAGATCGGATCAACTCGTTGGGCAGAATTGCAAAACGTAACCGAAGAAGAGCGTTCTTCCAAATTCCCCTCCCTCGAAGAGACGATGCCAAAAGCATATGCGCAGTTGATGGAAATCCAGGAAAAACTCGAAGGCCACTACAAGGATATGCAGGACATCGAATTTACCATTCAGGATGGCAAATTGTGGTTGCTGCAGACCCGCAACGGCAAACGTACAGGTGCTGCGATGCTGAAAATCGCAGTGGATCTTTTGAGTGAAGGCAAAATTGACGACAAGGCTGCCATGATGAGGGTTGAACCCAATAAACTGGACGAGTTGTTGCACCCAGTCTTCGATGTCAACGCACTGAAAGCTGCCATACTGATCGCCAAAGGACTTCCGGCTTCACCGGGAGCTGCCACCGGCCAGATTGTATTTTTTGCCGACGAGGCCAAGAAATTTGACCACTCTATCCTGGTAAGGATCGAGACTTCTCCTGAGGATCTTGAAGGAATGAACATTGCTCGCGGTATCCTGACTGCCCGCGGAGGGATGACCTCCCACGCAGCCGTTGTCGCCCGTGGAATGGGGAAATGTTGTGTTTCCGGTGCAGGCGCATTGCGAATCAACTACAAGACCCGTACCATGGAAGCAAGCGGTAAAGTATACAACGAAGGCGACTGGATCTCCCTGAATGGATCTACCGGCGAAGTTTTCGACGGAAAGGTGAAAACCCAAGAAGCGACCATCAGCGATGATTTCGCTAAAATCATGGAGCTTGCAGATAAATATACCCGCATGTCAGTTCGTACCAATGCCGACACACCACACGATGCCAGAATGGCCCGTCAGTTTGGTGCAAAAGGTATCGGACTATGCCGTACGGAGCACATGTTCTTCGAAGGAGCACGTATCAAAGCCATGCGCGAAATGATTCTCTCCTCTTCGGTTGCCGGAAGAAAAGAGGCCCTGGCCAAACTGCTTCCTTACCAACGGGCCGACTTTGAAGGCATTTTCGAGGCGATGGAAGGATTTGGCGTAACCGTTCGATTACTCGATCCACCATTGCACGAATTTGTTCCCCACGAACTTGCGATGCAAAAAGAGCTGGCCGATGAGATGGGAATAACCCTGGATCAGATCAAGGTGAAAGTTGCCGATCTGGAAGAGTTCAACCCCATGTTGGGTCACCGTGGTTGCCGTTTGGGAATTACCTATCCGGAAATCACGGAGATGCAGGCACGCGCCATCATCGAAGCTGCCCTCAACCTGAAGGCAAAAGGCATTGATGCACGCCCTGAAATCATGGTTCCGCTGGTTGGTACGGTTGCTGAATTGAAAAACCAGACCGACATCATCCATGCCACCATCCAGAAAGTCTTTGAAGAGAGAAACATGAAAATTGATTACCTGGTTGGTACGATGATTGAAGTTCCAAGAGCTGCCCTTACAGCAGAAAACATTGCCAAAGAGGCCGATTTCTTCTCTTTTGGAACCAATGACCTTACCCAGATGACGATGGGTTTCTCCCGCGACGACGCTGGGAAATTCCTGCCCGACTACCTGGACAGAGGCATCCTGAAAAACGATCCTTTCCAGATTCTGGATCAGCACGGAGTTGGTCTATTGGTCGAGCTGGCAGTTACCAAAGGCAGGTCAACCAAACCAAAACTGAAAATTGGTATTTGCGGGGAGCACGGTGGTGAACCAAGCTCTGTGGAGTTCTGCGACAAGACCGGTTTGGACTATGTCAGCTGTTCTCCTTTCCGCGTTCCGATCGCAAGACTGGCGGCTGCTCAAGCCAATATTAAACACAACGGATAACCCAATGGGATAGATCAGGGTTTTTTTGATCTATTTTGTAATAATTACAAAAAAAGGAGTCTCAAGGGACTCCTTTTTTTCGCTGTTACGATTGGTTTTTTCTTATTTTTGCCAACATATTTAATTTTAAATATAAGTTATGATTGAGCAATTTAAAAAATCCATATTTTCCCTCACCACAGCCGGTTTTGCCTTGCTATTGCTGGCCATGATTCTTGGTTTTGCCACTTTCGTGGAAAGTTCCTATGGAGCCGATGCTGCAAAGGCGCTCGTATACGGGTCGTGGTGGTTCGAACTTTTGCTGCTGTTCTTGTCTGTTTCGATGACAGTCGTCTACATCACCAAGAAAATGTACCTGAAGGAAAAGATGACGGTTGGTCTCTTCCACCTGGCATTCATCCTGATGATCGTTGGTGCAGCGCTGACGAGGTACGTAGGGGAGGAGGGAGTCATTCACATCCGGGAAGGGGAGTCCTCATCGGAATTGGTTACCTCTGAACAATATTTTCACATGCTGCTTTCGAAAGGGGATCAGCATTTCGAAGCAGAACAAAAAGTTCTCTTGACTGCTTTCTCCAAAGAGGCGGTTAATGCTACTTTTGATCTCGACGGAAAAAAACTGTCTGTCAGGTCTGTTGAATATTTGATGAACGTTCCTTCCGCGAATGCGGCAGCCTCCTCCATGGGAATGGTGAAACAAGGCAGAGGAGCCAAAATCAGGTTATACGACGGTTCGAAAGAGGCCTTTGCGACCGTGATGATCGGTGAAGAGGGGGAAAATGCCTCCGTGAAGGGACAGTTTGACGGTGCCGATTATGAAATCTGGATTGGGCCCAAGATCAAAACCCTGCCTTTTGCCATTCACCTGAAGGACTTTCAGCTGACCCGCTACCCGGGATCGATGAGTCCCTCCTCCTACAAGAGTGAGGTTACCCTGATAGACAAGGCGGACAATGTCAATATGGATTTTTCCATTTATATGAACAATGTATTGAAATACAAGGGATACCGGTTTTATCAATCTTCCTTTGATCAGGATGAGAAGGGCACCATCCTTTCCGTGAATCACGATATGCCGGGAACAGGACTTACCTACATCGGTTATGCCCTGCTTTTTGGTGCCATCCTGCTTTCTATCTTCAACAAAAAAAGCCATTTCTACCGTTTGATGCAGAAGGCTTCGAAACCTGTCTCCGCCTTAGTCATTTTTGGTCTGATTCTGCTTTCGGGTGAACTCAGGGCGGCGGAAGTCTCTAAGGAGGCTGCCAAGGAGTTTTCTGGAGTCTGGGTGCAGGGACACGATGGCAGGGTAAAGCCATTCAGTACGCTGGCCTATGAAGTGATCATGAAGATTTCCCGGCAGGAGAGCCTGAACGGCTTATCCCCCGAGCAGGCCGTGCTGAGCATGTTCACCTATCCCGAAGATTGGCAGCGCGTTCCGCTGATTGTTCTTTCTGAACCTAAGATTGAACAGTTGCTGGGGATCTCTTCCGACAAGGCTACTTTTGCCGATTTCTTTGACGACAAGGGTAATTACAAGATGATGAAAGAGGTAAGCGCGGCCTATGCCAAACAGCCCTCGCAGCGCGGAACCTATGAAAATGCCATCATCAAGGTGGACGACAGGCTGAATGTGGCCTACCTGGTATTCAAAGGTGAGTTGCTTCGGTTGTTCCCCTCTTCCGACAAGACAAATACGACCTGGGAGGATCTGACCACCGCTCCCAACTCGACCTCAGGGGCAATGATGATGAAGGTCTTCTCCGATTACCTCAATGCCGTGCAGACGGGAGATGCCTCACGCCAAAAGGCGGATCTTGCCCTGATCGACCAATTTCAGCACAAATTGGGATCGGATCTGATTCCCGGGGCCGTCAAACAAAATCTAGAAATACTCTATAACCGTGTCAATATTTTCAGGGATCTTTCGTTCCTCTATCTTTTGACGGGTCTGTTGCTGATGGGATTCTATTTCAGGGCGCTTCTTACCACCGGTTCGATGAATGACAAAGTCGTTACCTATACCGGTTGGATCTTCCTGGCAGGATTTGCCCTTCATACCCTGGGGTTGGGTATCCGGGGATACATTGCCGGACATATGCCCTGGAGTGACGGTTACGAATCGATGATCTACATTGCCTGGGCGGGAATGCTGGCCGGATTGATCTTTGCCAGAAAAAATCCGATGGTCATGGGTGCAGCTGCCTTGCTCTCCGGATTGACCCTCTTTGTGGCTCAGATGAGCTGGCTCAATCCTGAAATTACCAATCTGGTTCCGGTCCTGAAGTCCTACTGGCTTGCCATTCACGTGGCAGTCATTACGGGCAGTTACGGATTTCTGGGGGTAAGTGCAATCATTGGATTGCTGAATCTTATTTTGGCCAGCCTGGTAAAACCTGCCAACAAGGAGCGGGTTCAGCGCAACATTCGCCACATGACCTGGATCAACGAAGCGGCGATGACCCTTGGCTTGTACTTGCTAACCATCGGAACATTTTTGGGTGCCATCTGGGCCAACGAGTCGTGGGGGCGTTACTGGGGATGGGATCCGAAAGAGACCTGGTCGCTTGTTACCATTTTGGTCTATGCATTTATCACCCATATGCGTCTGATGCCTGGCTACAGAGGATGGTTTGCCCTCAATCTGGCCTCCGTGGCAGGATTACTTTGCGTCTTGATGACTTATCTCGGTGTAAATTACTACCTGACCGGGTTGCATTCATACGGAAGCGGCAGTGCCGACTCTTTCCCCTATGCCTTGGTAGTCGTGCTGGTTCTCGTCGGAGGAGTTGCCTGGAAGGCATTTAACAACTCTTCTCAAATTGATTTGAAAGACTAACTTTCTAAAGCATACATCCATCATCCATAATCCATCATTTTTCATCAATCATTTATCATTCATCCTCAACAAACCATGAAGTCAATATTGTACTTAATTTTTGCATTGGCCTTGTTAACAGGTTGCAACAATGCCACTGTCAAGAAAACTGAAAATAAACCCGTTCCACAGGCTGCCACGCAAATTCCCGACATGCACATTGTGGTGGCAAAAGATGTCATTCAGACCAGTGGCTACACCTATCTTTTGCTGACAGAAGGGGACAAGGAGTATTGGGCTGCTGTTTCCCGCTTTGAAGCCGTAAAGGGAAAGACCTACTATTACAAATCCGGGCTGGAGATGAAGGCTTTCAAGAGCAAAGAGCTAAACCGGGTTTTTGACACCATCCAGTTCATCATGGATTTTAATGACAAACCGGTCACTGAAAAGGCTCCGGCAGCAATGACGACGCAAGGCAGACAAGCGCTGGGGAAAGTGGACGGCATTAAGGTGACACCTTTAAATGGAGCCATCACGCTATCCGATCTTTTTGCCAACAATAGCAAATATGCCGGTAAAAAAGTTAAGATAACAGGTCAGGTAGTTAAATTCAGTCCGGAAATTATGAACAAGAACTGGGTACATCTGCAGGATGGCACGGAAGCGAACGGATCTTTTGACCTGACCATTACCTCCATGGAAACTGTGACAGTCGGTTCTGTCGTAACATTCGAAGGTGTGATTGCAGTGGACAAGGATTTTGGTTACGGATACAAATACGACGTGCTTTTGGAAGAGTCCAAAGTTGTCAAATAGATTTTAGGCAAGCCTGCGTTCGTTTGCACTTTCTCGGGTGATTCGTACTAGGAAGTAGGTAAGGGGCAGGCAGGAAGGAATGTTGATCATTCATTTTCTGCCTGCCCCGCTTATTCCTGGTCCATCCGGACTTTCGTTCATTAGAAGGATACATCACCTGAATACTTAAGCAGGATCAGAAAGTCCAACAGCTTCAACTAACTGTAGGTTCCTATTTGCATGCGTTTCTATCCAACACGGTGAATTATTGTAATTTGCTTAATTTTATTTTAGATTTACATGTAAATTTATTCTAATGACCAAATTTAAAGTTTACGGCTATCGTTGGGTGATGCTATCCCTCTTCATGCTGATTGTTGCCATGAATCAGCTTTTGTGGATCACTTTTGCTCCGATTACGGTGGATGCCGCTGCCTATTTCAAAGTTTCGGATTTGATGATCGGAATGCTTTCCATGTCCTTTATGATGGTATACATCGTAGTCTCCATTCCTGCCTCCTGGGTGATTGATACCTATGGCATTAAAGTGGGAGCAGGGGTGGGTGCCCTCTTTACCGGATTTTTTGGGTTGATGCGTGGTTTTGCGGGTGCAGATTTCAACCTCGTGATGGTGGCGCAAATAGGCATCGCCATCGGTCAGCCCTTCCTGTTGAATGCAATCACCAAGCTTTCTGCGAGCTGGTTCCCGTTGGAAGAACGGGCTACTGCCGCAGGCTTGGGCACTTTGTCTATGTACCTTGGCATCTTGATGGGGATGGTATTGACCCCGATCTTTTTTACCGTTTATGGATTGGCAGGTATGATGAACCTGTATGGCATCGTTGCGATGGCTGGCGCACTCCTTTTCCTTGTTTTTGCCAGGGAGAAGCCGCTGACACCTCCTTGCGAAGCAGAAGAAGAGGTTCGTGCCCTTGCCATGGATGGCTTCAAGCTGATGTTCAAGTCGAAAGATTTCTGGTTGCTGATGGTCATTTTTTTTATTGGACTCGGCGTCTTCAACAGTGTCACTACCTGGATTGAAAATATACTGATGCCACGCGGATTCACGGCTTCACAGGCTGGGGACACCGGCGGATTGATGATTGGCGGAGGAATTTTGGGAGCATTAATTATGCCCTTTTTGTCCGATTATTACCGGAGAAGGACTCCTTTCATCCTACTGGCGTTGGTAGGAGCTACCTTCGGATTGATTGGAATCACCTTTGCTACCAATTATGCCATTTTACTGGCTTCAGGAGCCTTGCTCGGATTTTTCCTGTTAAGCTCAGGTCCGATTGGTTTTCAATATGGAGCAGAGATCACCTTTCCTGCGTCGGAGGGTGCTTCCAACGGATGGTTGCTGTTGATGGGACAGATTTCAGGCATCGCCTTTATTCTGGGGATGGATGGTTTAAAGGAGGAAATTTCCGGCTCGATGACCCATCCTCTGATGGGCATGATAGGATTGATGATTTTTGGATTGATCCTCTCTTCCAGACTGAAAGAATCAAAAATATTAACTGCCAATCAACCGGTTTCCAAACCCGGACTTCAGGTGAATACGTTGCCTGTAAATACATCGGAGAACAATGTTCATCTTCCAAAATAGCCTATCCTTTTTGGAGAGGTGCTGGATCTGGTGCGGAATGGTTTTATTTTTTGCATGGGCAGGAACTGTTTCTACAGTGAATGCTCAAGAACTTTCAGACTCCGTCGTTCAAAGGCGGATCGATTTTTTGCAGAAAAGCTTATTGGCGGATCAGCAGCGTACAAAGCTATGGTGGTATGGCTGGTTGACTGGCTATGGTGCCGCGGCAGCTGTCCAGGGAGCCATCTCATTTTCCGGTGCCGATAAAACTACCAGACAGGACATGGCCGTTGGTGCAATCACCAATTTGGCAGGACTGACAGGACAGTTTATTTCCACCTTTCAACCGATTTCATTTTCCCGAAAAGTAAGTTTATTACCCGATAGAACTTCCGGTGAAAAGCTGGAGAAAATGACTCAGCTCGAAAAAATGCTGGCTGACCGGTCCCTGATGGAAACGGAGGCAAGGCATTGGAAGGCACATATCCTTTGTACCGGGGTGAACCTCACCAGCGGACTGGTTACCTGGCTGGGGTTTCACCGAACTGTGTGGGATGGAGTGGTCAATTTCGGATTGAATTGTGTCATCACGGAAGCCCAGATCTGGTCTCAACCTGTTCGGGCAAGAAGGGCCCTTCAGCGATACAACAAAATTTATGGAAAGGATGGAGCAACTGCTGAATCCTATCCAAAAATCAATCTTAATTTTGTCGTTTCCACCAATGGGCCAGAGGTTAGATTGAGATTCTGATCAATCAAATTCCCCCAGTGCCATTTAGTCTATATTTTTGAGCCTTCTACCTGGCGAAATTGTGGTTACCGCTTGTAATTCTTTCCTGGTGTCTGAATGGTCTCCCGGTCCATTTCGAAGATATCGGTACTGATGGAGGAGTCGCCGATCAGATGTTTGCAGAAATAGTCGGCTTTCAGCCAGAAAGCGTATTCTGTGAATTCACCATAGGCGTGCCTTTGTCCGGGCATCAGGAAGAAATCGAAACGCTTGTTGGCCTTGATCAGGGCATTCGCCATCCGGATGGTATTTCCGGGATGTACATTGTCGTCAATATCTCCAGTGATCAGCAACAATTTCCCTTTCAGGTTCTTGGCAAGTGCAGTGTTCTTTTCGATTTCGTACAGGAATTGAGTCTCCCCGTCATCGTTCAGTTTTTCCTTGATTCCGTTGTGGGTTTCGCTCCACCATCTGTTGTAAATGTTGTTCTCGTGGTTTCCGGAGGAGGAGACCGCCACCTTGTAAAAATCAGGATACTGACAAAGGGCTGCAGTCGACATAAAACCTCCACCCGAATGGCCGGTGATACCGACCCGCGTGATGTCGATGAACTTATATTTGTCGGCCAACTCCTCGGCTACATATTTCTTGTCGGCCAATCCATAATCCCTTAGGTCACCGTAGCCGTAATTGTGGTACCATTTGGAACGGTTGGGATTTCCTCCGCGGTTTCCCAGGGTGATCACGATAAAACCGAGCTGGGCCAAACGGTCGGTCCGGTCCATCCGGCTTGAAAATGCCGCATTGACAGCCTCCGTTTGGGGACCGGGATAGACGTATTCGATCAATGGATAGGTTTTTGTAGAATCGAAATTGAAGGGCTTGTACATCACTCCAAACAAGTCGGTAATTCCGTCGGCAGCCTTGGCTTTGAAGGGTTCAGGGAATTTGTATCCGGCCGCAAAAAGGTTTCTCAAATCGGCAGTCGCGAGTTCCATGACGGCTTTACCGGTATTGTCCCTGATTTCCGATTTTGGCACCGTATTCACCCTTGAGTAGGTATTGATAAAGTATTTGTAGGAATCGCTCATTTCTATGTTGCAGGTGAAATTGCCGGAGTTAAGCAGCTGCAGTCCGGAACCATCCAGGTTGATCCGGTACAAATGTTCGTAGTAAGGATTTTCGCCGGGTTCGCGGCCGTTGGCAACAAAATAGACCACCCTTGCCTTCTCATCTACCTTGACAATCTCCCCGCAATGCCACGCGCCTGAAGTAATCTGGTTCTCCAGATTTCCGTGGTCGTCGTAGAGGTAAAGGTGACCCCATCCGTCCCGCTCGGACCAGTGAATGAACTCTTTCCCATGGTTAATCGTAATTAGTCGCTTGGTCTCGACATAGGTATTCATTCGTTCCTGAATCAATACCTTGGTTTCGCCTGTTTCGGTATTGACAGAGCAGATATCTGTGCGGTAAAGATCACGGCTTCGGCGTGTGATGTAAATTTGATCGGATGTTTCTGAAAGCCAGGTTACGGGAACATAGTCTTCCAGTCGCTCCTTGTTGGTAAGATTGGCCCTGTGAATCGACAGGGTCTGATCCTTGAACTGGTCTACCGCAATTTTCTTTCCTTTTTTTATCGTGAGGTCAAAGACCCAAAGTTCATCCTGCGGCGACTCTTTTTCGCCTGGCAGCTGATATTTGTAGGTTTCCAGTTCGGGCCGAGGTTCCTTCAGAACATTGATGACCCACAAATCCTTTACTTTTCGGCTGTCTTCCCGGATCAGGGCAA
>Ga0118677_10000808_pt1 | contig 54540 bp, 48 predicted proteins | sample AliMusrvi5mmetaG_FD_86154 | JGI IMG/M metagenome (GOLD analysis project Ga0118677, IMG submission 86154)
GGGGGTGGGAGGAGTGGGGGAACTCATTCGATTGCGTCAGTATGAACTGGCATCTTTGCGATTTCCAGCCCCGGAAGAAGAAAAATTCCGGGGCCCTTACAATCGCGAGCGAAAGACGCTGCGTGCGGGCCTTACGCCAAAGATGATGGGGTCTTTTGCCGTTTTAATTCCAGGTAACACTGGCCGGCGTTTTGTGATTATTTTTTAAATATATCAAGCGAACCGCCGAAACTTTTTGGGTGAGACCCCTTCCAGACCGGCCCATCTTTCTCAAACAGCGGCAGGGTTTCCCCTTTTTCAAGCGGCGGCAGCTTTGATTCCGCAAGGCGGAAAATCGGCAGAATCGGATTTCCTATCGCATCCTTCTTGTATGTCACTCCATCCACCTGGATGAGCAGATCGGCGTGCCCGCGTCCACCGGGCTGCTCGCCGATGAGGATTTCGATCGGGTAGGAAAAGCCGGCTTGCACCGAGATCGGACCGCTAACGCGGAAAGCGGGGCATTTTGGGTCTTTACTCGGCCATTCATAGCGGTATTCCTTCCATGGTTTCCAATCGACATCCACATAGCCCAGATACGCATAGAAAGTGGCCGAGGTCCAGTTGGCGTTAAGAACGAGGTTGTTATTGAATCGCACCATCAGGATGTCGTCACCGTGCCCGACAAAATGGAAGGTGCAGCCCTTCGGCGGCGAGACCGTGCCTTTGTAATGCACGATCCACAGCATGGGCGCGACCTCCTTTTCCATGTCGAAAGCCTTGGGGCCTTTGTTCGCATCCATGTCCGGCGTGAATATTTGCGTGGCGTAAAGCTTTTGATTACCTTTGTAAAAGCGGGAGAACTGATTGGGATTCCACCCGCTATTAATAAAAGCGGTGAGTTCCTTCGCGTATAGCTGTTTGGTCATCCCCGTGGGTTTGCGATCCTGGGTTTGCTTGAGATCGTAAAACGTTCCCTCCAATGCGCCGGCATTCGGCTCCCGCAGTCCAAAAAAAGGAATCGGGCCGCCGCCGCCCCTGGCCCCGAGGCCGACGGTCCCCAGGCCCGGCACGCCGCCGGTCATGGAGCTCATCTTGTCCATGGAGACCATGGTGGGCATGGTGGGCATCTCCGGCAGGGTGACGCGGGAAAGGCCGGTGGTGCTGGCACGCCTGGCCTGCGTGGGCGCGTTCATGCTCTTCTGTTTCTTGGCCATCTGCACCTGATGCTCCGGGCCCGGGTTGCTCGAAGGCGGGGCGCTCATGAAGGTGAGCTTGCGCTTGGCGGTGATCGTCTGGACGATGAGCACGGTGGCGACGAGCGCAAACACGAGGTGGAGGCCAATGCTGATGAAGAGAAAACGGTTGTTGCAGGCCGTATTCCAGAACCGGCCGAGAATGCCTGGCCGGGGCGGAGCGTTTACAGCGAATGCTGCCGCCTGCGGCTCGAGCGGGATGGGTGCGAGGGGAGCAGCCGCAACCGGCGCAGGGGGGGCTTGCACGATTTCTGAGGGCTCGGGCTCGCTGGGAGCTGGAGGAGTGGGGGAACTCATTCGATTGCGTCAGTATGAACTGGCATCTTTGCGATTTCCAGCCCCGGAAGAAGAAAAATTCCGCACCCCTTACAATCGCGAGCGAAAGACGCTGCGTGCGGGCTTTACGCCAAAGATGATGGGGTCTTTTGCCGTTTTTATCCCGCTGGTGGGGACGTCCCCCTTCTGGACTTGAAAGAGCGAATAAACGCCCTTCTCATATTGGACCCCTTTTTCCTCGATCAGGAGGTAGGCGTAAAAGCGGCCTCCGGGATTTTCCCCAAGAATGACTTCCATCGGGACCGCCTCGCCCTTGCGCATCGGAATCCACGTGCCGGCATTCAGCCAGGGGCCGGTTCTGCTAGAAGCTCCAGGAGGGAAGATTTTATTCTCGGTATTGACAGTGAGGTCCATGCTTTGGTTCGGGAGGTTGCCGTCCAATACAGTTTTCCCATTCCAGCGCACCATGAGGATGTCGTCCGCGTTGCCCACGAAGCGAAAAGTGCCATCCTTGGGGGGGACGACGTTCGCCGTATAGTGAATGATCCAGTGTCGGCCTTTGCATACCTTTTCCACACCAAATTCCTTGGTCGCTGCATCAGACGGCATGTTCGGAATATAGAACTGCGTCGAGGACAACGAGGCGGGCGCCTTGTAATACTCAGACAGCACGCTTTCGTCCCATTTTTCCGTGAATTTTTTGACTGCCGCCAAGTTGAGATGGAATTCTTTGCTCCGGTCATTTGCCCCCTTCTCGTTCAGGGGCCCCGCCATGTCGGTCGGTTTTTGGTCCTTGGTCTGCTTGAGGTCGTAGAAGGTGCCGATAAAACCATTAGTGCCGCCACGGAGGCCGAAGAAGGGGATGGGGCCGCCGCCGCCCCTGGCCCCGAGGCCGACGGTCCCCAGGCCCGGCACGCCGCCGGTCATGGAGCTCATCTTGTCCGTGGAGACCATGGTGGGCATGGTGGGCATCTCCGGCAGGGTGACGCGGGAAAGGCCGGTGGTGCTGGCACGCCTGGCCTGCGTGGGCGCGTTCATGCTCTTCTGTTTCTTGGCCATCTGCACCTGATGCTCCGGGCCCGGGTTGCTCGAAGGCGGGGCGCTCATGAAGGTGAGCTTGCGCTTGGCGGTGATCGTCTGGACGATGAGCACGGTGGCGACGAGCGCAAACACGAGGTGGAGGCCAATGCTGATGAAGAGAAAACGGTTGTTGCAGGCCGTATTCCAGAACCGGCCGAGAATGCCTGGCCGGGGCGGAGCGTTTACAGCGAATGCTGCCGCCTGCGGCTCGAGCGGGATGGGTGCGAGGGGAGCAGCCGCAACCGGCGCAGGGGGGGCTTGCACAATTTCTGAGGGCGCGGGCTCGCTGGAAGTGGGCGGTGCGACCGCCGCCGCTGCCGCTGGCTTTGGCGTTGCAGGCTGGGGGGCACCGAGGGATTTGACCTCCCGAGATGCCGGGACCGCGACGGGAATGACCTGTGTGGAGGGAATGGCCGGCGTGGAGGGGATGGACAGGGACGGTCGCGATGCCTGGTTTGGGGTGGCCGCTGGAGCGGCGGGTGGCGGGGGTGCCTGGCGTTTGCTGATCTCTTGCAGGATGATCTTGCGATGCATCAGCAGTTTGACGCCGCAGCTTTTGAGATCGGCGTCGGTCAGATGCCCCAGGTCATCGAGGGTAACCCCATTTGCCTCGAAGGCTTCAGCATACAGACTGAAGCCGAAGCTGGCGAGCCATTTGGCGATTTCTGAAGGCTCAGGCTCGCCGGAAACCGGTGGCACAGAAGAACTCATTCCTCTTCGTTTACGGTAAAGGTGACGCTGGTGATCTGGGCCACGGCAAGGGCGTCAAGCACATCTACGGTGCGGCTGTATTTGGCCGTTTCATCGCTGATGATGGTGACGGTGCAGGGGGACTTCGCGTCGTCGGCGTTTTGCTTCAGGCGCATCAAGGTCGCCTTGAGCTGGGGCAGGTCACGGCTATCCGGGGTATCGAACGGCTCGTCGTTGAGGGAGACCTCCCCGGTGTCGGAGATGGTGATAATCTGTTCGTCCACGAAATCGGTCGAGTTGGAGGTCTCGGTTCTGCCGGGCAACTGCGAGTTGAGTTCCTTTTCCACCTTCACCGCGCCGGCCATGACCATGAAGAAGAGCATGATGACGAAAACGACGTCGATCATCGGCGCGATCTGGAAACCGACATTGCCCTCGTTGGTATTGGTCTCAAGTCTTCTCATAACGCTAGTCTTTGCTCGCTGCGGAAAAGGAGATGTCTGCGATGCCGGCTTCCCCTGCGGCGTCCATGACCTGGGAGATGTAGAGGGCGGGCAGATCACGATCCCCGCGGATCACGACCCGGAAGTTCGGGTTCTGCCCTTCGGTGAGTTTCTTCTCCGCGCCGGCCTTTTCCTTGACCAGCATGGGGACGAGCTCGGAGGTGCGGGCATAAACTCTGTCTTCGAAGACGAATTCCGCTTTCTTTGTGGCCGGCTTCCAGCGGACGTTGATGATCGCTTCGGAGCGTGCGGTGTCCTTCTTTTGTGCGTCCTTGGCGGTGGGCAGCACGATGCTTTTGTCCACCTTGAGCACTTGCGCCGAGGTGATCATCATGAAGAAAATGAGGATCGTAAGCAGCACATCGATCATCGGTGCCACTTGAAACTCGGGTTCGCCGTTTCCGCCGCCTGCTCCGCCAGCCATAGATTATTTACCTCCCCGGTTCATAAGGTTTTTGTGCGAAAGGGTTGTTACTGCGCCACGGGTTGCTCTTGAGCTTCCGCTTCGGGTTGCAGGGCGAGCCAGCTTGGAATGGCTGCGTAGAGTTCTTCGTCGCCGATGTGAACGCCCTCGAATGCGGCGTAAGGCATCTTGCGGAAGAGGCTGTTGATGTTGTCCTGAATGTGGTGGATGGCGTCCATCGCCCGGTTGCGCAGGAAGTAAAACGCGCCGAAGGCCGGGATGGCGATGAAGAGGCCGCTGGCGGTGGCGACGAGCACTTCGCCGATGGCCGCCGAGAGGCTGGAGGGGTCGCCGATGCCGGAGCTTCCCAGCGTGGCGAAGGCCTTGATCATGCCGGTGACGGTGCCGAGCAGACCGATCATGGGCGCGCAAACACCGATGACCGAGAGATAGCTGATCCACGTCTGGAGGGTGGCGTTTTCCTTGGAGAGCTCGCCGATCATCCCTTCTTCGGCCACCTGTTTACCATCCCCGAGCAGGCTGATGCCGACGCGGATGACGTTGGTGAGCGGGGAGGGGTTCGCCTTGCAGTATTGGTAAGCGCCGACGTAATCGCCCTGGCGGAACAACGTCTTGAGCGCCGCTTCGTGCTTCTCTGGCGAGGTCTTCTTGCGGCCCGTGCGAAGGGTGCCGTCCCCAATGAGGTAAACGGTGAAGATGGAACATGCGCCGATGGGGAACATGACCCAGCCGCCTTCCTTGATTTGATCGAAGAGGGACTTCTGGACTTTCGCCGGGGCCGCCGCCGCGCCGGAAGCAGGCGTTTCCGCATAGAGCGCTGCGGTAAAGAGGAGGGAGCCTGCGAAGAGGGTGCTCAGGTAGAGGTTCTTGAGGAGACTTTTGAATTTCATAGAGGGCATGGGGTTGAAGATTTGGAGGCGTTAAGGTTTGGAATTGGAGGGATTGAGTTTTGTGAGTTCCGTCTTTGCGGCTGCGGCTTCCGGCGTGTCGGGATACATGGCAACCACATCTTCGAAGGCGCGCTTGGCGTGGGTCTTATCATCAAGCCCGCGATAAGCCCGCGCGCTCCCGAGCATGGCTTGGGGCAGGAGGAGTTGCTGGTCGGGATACATGACGGGGATGCGGAGATAGGAGATGAGGGCGGGTTCGAAGGCTCCCCGCTCGAGCGAAATGTGACCTTTGTTGAGCCAGGCATGGGCGAGGGTCTCGGGAGCCGTGCTCTCCTTGATGGCGGTCTCGAAAACGGCCAGCGCGGGCTCGAAATCTTTCTTGCGGGTGCGGATGACCGCCATTTGCACGCGGGCGCTCAAGACGGCTTCAGGATTTTTGGAAGACTGCGAGAGCTGTCCAATCAACGCCTCGGCTTCCTTGTCACGTTGCAACGCCAGGAGGGCGCTGAGCTTGAGCATGGCTGCCTGTGTCCACCGGTTGCCGGGAATGTCACGGAAAGGTTCGTAGTATTGAGCAATCGGTTCGATCTGGAGGAGCGCTTCCGTTCCTTTGCCGTGCAGCAACAGTTCGGGCGCGGTCTTGAGTTGAGCCGGCTCGGGGAAGTCGATTTTGGTGATGCTGTCCACGGGGTAGCCGATCTGGACCATCGCCGTGGGGGGAGCCGCCGCAGGATCCGAAGCGCCGGATGCAGGGGACGAGGGCATCAGCATGGTGACCATCACTTTATTGCCGTCGCGTTTCAACGCGGCGGCGAACAAGGTTTTGCCATCCTTGAGGGTGAGGGGGACGCCGGCCGGTTTTGCGGCAGCCTGGGCAGGAGCCGCTGGCGGGGCGGGCGCCTGCGGGCTCTGGGCAAGAGCCGCGAGACCAGTGGCCAATAGAAAGAGGGATGGAAGGATGCGCTTCATTTGTTCTCTCCCGACTCAAGCAACCGTTTTTTTGCGACTTCGACCTCGGCGGTTTTTGAAATCCGCTCGTTGCGAACCATCTCCCGGTAGGTGGCGAGCGCTTCGGGCTTTTTCCCGAGTTTTTCGAAGCAATCCGCGCTCTTCAGGTAGGCTTTTGCCACCCACGGGATAAAACGTCGGTAGCCGACATAGACGCGCTGGTAATGGACGATCGCACCGGAGAAATCGTCTTTCTTTTCGGCGATCTGGCCCAGCGAATAAACGGAGAAGGCGGTCGATTCTCCGCGCCATTCCCGGCAAGCGGCGATTTGCTCGAAGGCTTTCTTTGCTTCGTCGAGCCGTCCGAGCGCGAGGAGCGTCTTTGCCTTGCCGACCGAGACGTCCTTGAGCTTTTCCGTCGCACCAGCCTTCTCAATGGCGTCGGTAAACCAGCTCATGGCCTGCTCGTATTCCTTGTTTTGGTAGGCGATCTCTCCCAACCCGTTGTAAGCGAAGTCCACGAAATCGCACTTGGGATAGGTGTCCATGAGAACCTTGAAGATCGGTTCGGCTTTCGCGTATTGCGCCTTTTCCAGGAGGAAGTCTCCGACCCGCGCGAGAAGCATCGGGCTCATGTCGGTCGGCTGGAAGCCGTCGGCGATCGCCTGGAGGTTCTTCTCCATCTCGGCGGGCTGCTTGCGCAGACGCGCCAGTTCCGCTTTGGCAAAGAGGATGCGCGCTTTGGCGGTGGGGGATTGGCTGGCGCCAGCTCCGGATAAGAGCCGGTCCAGTTCAGCCACCGGGTCCTGCGGGGGTGCCGGCGGGGGGGGCGTGGCTTGGGCGATGGCGTCTGTGCCGGAGGTGGCGGAGGAAGTTGCGCTCGTGACAGCCGGAGCAGGTTTCTTGCGGACGCAGAGTTGCGCCAGCTGCGTGAGCAACTGTTCCACGGCATCGCGGTTGGGCTCGCCGATATACTTTGTGACCGTTTCCGCGATGAATTGCTTGGCCTCGTCCACTTTGCCTTCGCGAACCCTGGCTTTGCTGATCCAATATATCGCCGCGATCACCTGGGGCGCATCAGGTTTGCTGCGGACGAAGGACTCGAACATCTGGCCCATCTTTTCCCATTCGCCCTTTCTCTGAAGCAGCTTTTGCGCGGCAAAGAGGGAGTAGTTGACCACATCGTTGCTGGTCGCCACCTCGAAGGAACGGATGTAAGTGGCCACGGCGGCGGCATCATTTTTGGCGGCGAGCGCGTCGGCCTCCAACGCGAGCACTTCGCCGAGCAAGAGACCGCCGTTGAATTCGGCCTCCCACGCCTTGCAGTCCGCGATGACTTCATCGTGGAGCGAAGCGGCGAATTTGCACACGGCGAGCCGGTATTTGGCATCGTCAATGCAAATGCCCCGCGGATACTTGGCGATATACTTGGAGAACTGACCCATCGCCATTTCATACTTGCCGGCGAAAATCGAGCAGAGGGCCAGGCGATAGGTGACCTCCTCGGTGCAGCTCCCCTGCGGATAATCCTTCAGATACTGTTCATAGTCCGTCTTTGCCAGCGTGTATTTGGCTTGCATGAAGCGGACGTTCCCGAGCTGAAAACGGATTTCCTCGCTGAAGGAGCTCGCCTTCTTTTGGAGCATTTGCCCGAAGTAGGTCTCCGCCTTGGACGGGTTGTTCATCTGCAGGGCATTGGTGCCCAGCAAATAACCGACGGCGTCTGCGTTTGGCCCGCCTGCAAATTCCTTCTGGTACTGAATGCAATAGTCCTCGGTCCTGGCACCCCGGTTGACTTCCGCAGAGGAGATGATCGCCCCAAAGAGAGCCGGTTCGCGGCTGGGGTCTTTGGGGTAGTGCTCCAGAAATTCTTCATAGGCGACGATGGATTCCCACTTGCGATCCATTTGGTAGTAGCAGGTCGCAACGCGGAGCAGTAAAGCGGGGCCGAAGTCCGGGATTTTTTTAAACTCCTCCAGCAATGCCTTGTTCTCCTGCATGGAAGCTTTCAGGCGATTATTGGAGGCGATATTTTCCAGCAGTTTGGTATGATCGGTCTGGAAGTCTGCGACGTTTTCGTCGATCTCCTTTTGCATTTCGACGGTCCGGAGTTCCTGAAACTTGATCACCTCCTCGCGCGAATGCACCGCGCGGTAGCAGGCCAGCGCCTCGGTGGGGTTATTCTCCTTGAGCAGGCTATCCCCCATTTCGACGGAGAGCGCGTTCAACTCGGCGTAGTTGTCCACGAAACTCAACTTCCCGCGAACCTTCGCGAGGAGTTGCTGCGCCTTCATTGTCTGGCCGCTCTTTGAATAGATGCTGACCAGGAGCAGCGCCGCCTTGGCTCCCGCGCTGCTCTTGATCTCGGGTTGCACCAGTTGTTCGAAAATGGCGATGGCGCGTTCATTATTGCCGCCCTGTTTGCAGGCCAACCCCTCGTAAAGAAGCGCTTTTTCACGGAGAGCAGGAATATTCTCCAGCGCTTTGAACCCGGCCTCCGCTGCGGCATAGTCCTTCCCAATGAATGCGGCTTGGGCGATGGAGAACTTCGCGTCGGCACCCCGCACTGCATTCGGATATTTTTCGAGGTATGTCTTGAGCGTGCTGACGGCTTTCGGATACTGCTCCAGATTGAAGTAGGCGGCTCCGAGCGTGAAATAGACCGCCTCCAGCTGTGCATCCGGCCCCGCTGCAGCGATCACCGCTTCCAATTTGGAGACGGCGGTCTGGTAATCACCGTTTTCAAACGCCGCCATGGCTGCGGCATAAACCTGTGCGGGATCCTCTGGCGTGGCAGGCGTGGCAGGCGTGGCAGGCGTGGCAGGCGCAGCCGGTGCCTGAGCCAGCGCATCCGCAGTGAACACCATGCCGGTGAAGCATGCAGCGCATGTGCAAAAGCGTTGCGCCTGCTTCGCCATTTGCCGGAGCGCAGAATGCCGTACCGCTTGGTTGCGATTGCTCGAGTTACCGTTTTCTTTCACGTTAGCGTTCGTCCAGAATGTTATTGGGGGGAAAATTGACCCCTCCCCTGATCGAAAGCCGACAGGCATCGGCGTGTGCATGGACTCTTCTTTCTCGGGGGGGTGAAACTAATTATTTCACAGCAGACCGTTCGTCAACAACGAATTCGGCGCGGGAAGCCTTTCGGAAGGCTCTGAGACATTTTTTAGCGGTGGGGCAGGGCGGCCTTGAGGTTTGCGATCCATTGGCCGACCCGGTATTTGGCCATTTTGAGGGCGAAGCGCCAGCCGTTGGGGCGCCACCCTTGCCACGCCGTCTGGTCGAGGCAACGGAAAAAAACCGCCGCGCTCCCGGTGGTGTGGTGGCCGTTGTGCCACGGCTTGTGGGGGCCCACGTAATGGAGCACGGGCGCATCGAGCCTGCAGTCTTCCTTTCCCTGGTCTGCCCACCACGCGGGCGTGTTCCACTTGTAAGGCAGCATTTTCCAGCGTCCGTAGAGCACCACGTTAAAGGCGCTCTGGTCCCAGAAGCAGCAGTGCCCCGGGTTTTCACGCAGGTAGGTGAGCACCTTCTCGCTCACGCCAAATGCGCGCCATTTTTCGATATCCATCAACAAAAAGCCGGACTGCAAATACGGGGCGGCACCGTCCAGGTTGAACTTCGCCAAGTCGAGCTTTTCCCCAGCCAGCGTCTTTGTGATGATGTCCGGGGCGGCGGCGATGATGCTCCCGTCCATTTCGGTCTCCCACACCTCCTGCCAGTCGGCTTGCAGGAGCAGATCGGCATCCACGTAGAGCACGCGCTTCTCGTTGACCATCTGCGGCAGAGCCAGCCGCGCGTAGGCCATTACGCTGGATCCCCAGTCCTGCGGCAGCCCGGCGTAGGCCTGCATGTCGGGGTGCAGCCGGATGAGTTCGCACGAGCGCGGGAGGGCGGCCATCGTTCGCTTCAGCTTGCGCCAGGAACTTTCCCGGATGCCGCCGTCGAGCAGATAGACGCGGCAATGCGCGCCCGCCGGGGCATGGAGAACAGCCGTGGAGAGGGCCACGGTGGCGCCCTGTACGTAGGTTTGGTTGGTGGCGCTGCAAATGGCTACGGTTTTCATAGGTTCAGGTCTTTTTCCATCTCGTGAATCACTTCATCGTCCACCGATGGATCAAATTTTCGCGCGAAGAGGTTCCCTTTTTTGCGGGCCTCGCGCAGCCACGGGAGGTGAGAAGCGGTGAGGGTGCGCGGGTTGGGCGAACCGGCTTTCTCCCAGCAAATGGCGCGACGGTCGTCATTGACGAGTTTCTCCGCAAACGGGCTGTGGCAGAGGACGCTCTGGAAAATGCTTTCGTCGGGATGGCCCGAATATTTGAGCCACTCGATGATGCGCAGCGCCGCGGGGTCCCCCACGAGATATGCCGCCGCTTCGCGCGCGAGGATGACATGGTTGGAGCCGCCCATGTAGCGGAGCCACGGGGGGAGCCGCCGTTTCGCAAACGGCACCACAGGCATGCGGTCCCGCCAACCGCAAAGCTGCCGCAGGCGCCGACCAAAAAACGGAATGCCCAGGATGTCTTCGAGCGCCGCGCTGTCGAGATGCACCCGGCCGATCCGCTCCGCGAGATTGCTCCAAACCGGTTCGGCAAAGGGATCGAAAAAGCTCAGAAAGGAGCGCTCTGGCGCCGCCGCGAGTTGAGCGATCATTTCCGCCTGGGGCACGAGCGGAAAATCCTGGCCCGAGAGGGTGATGCAGTGAGTCCAGTTTGGGTCCGCCTCCAAACAGCGGCGGATGCCTTCCATCTGTGCGCCGATCTGGCTGAAGCGCCCCCATAGAATGGCTCGCGCGGGCAGGAGAAAAGCGCCTGGTTGTTCCCGGCTCAGGCGTGCTACGGCTTCGTGTTCGCTGTGAGGCGCGCGCTTTTCGTAATGCACGGCATAAACATTCCCGGGATGCGCGATGGCCCGCAGGAGCCGGGCGAGTTGTGCCGGGTTTTTATGCGCCAGGATGCAATACGCCAGTGCCATGCGCTACCTCCGGGAAAAAACCGCGTACAGCCGCAGCGCCCATGCCCAGACCAGGAACCCTGGCCGGGGAGCGATCCGCCACGCCCGCAGCAGGTATTCCGCCGCCCGGCGCGGCTCCTTGCGTTGCAGGATTCTGGCGGCGGCAATCCACGCCTCCGATGCGAGGCGGCGGCGTGTCTCCTGCGGAATCGCCGTCCAGTCCAGTTGTTTCTCGAACGCCCGGGCGCTGGCGATGGCCATTTCCGCCGAATGCGTGGAAAGCGCCCCGCCATGTTTCCGGTAAAGGCACGTGTTCTCCCCGGTGAACACAAACCGGCCGCCGACGCGCGCGCAGCGCATCCACATTTCACGGTCTTCGACGTAGCGGAAGGTCGGGTCGAAACCCCCGGCGCGCTCCCACAGGTTCTTTTTTAATACTACCGAGGATGGCTGGATGATCAACTCACCCATGAAAAGCGAGTACGGAAAGGCGGCGAGCTCGGCGGGAGTCGGCGCCCGGATTCCAAGCTCTCTGCCGGTGTCGCTGTCAAAAAGGACGGAGCCGGCATGCGCCAGATCGGCTCCGGTTTCGAGCAGTCTGGCGTGGATTGTTTCCAGATGGTTTTCCGCCCAGCGGTCATCCGCATCCAGAAGGGCGATCCACTCGCCCGTGCTTGCGGTGATGCCGGTGTTGCGTGTGGCGGGCAGCCCTTGATTTGCCTCGTGGCGCATGTAGCGCACCGGCTGGGGAACTGACTGCGCAAACGCGCGCACCATCGCCTCTGCGCCATCCTTTGAGCCGTCTTCGGTGACGATCAACTCCCAATCCTTGAACGTCTGGTTGCGCACAGACTCCAGCGCTTCCGGCAGATATTTTTCGGCGTTGTAAGCCGGGATGCAGATGCTAATGCGCGGCATTAAGTAAGACACTAATCCAAAGGTTAATGGACGGGCAACTTCTTTCTGCTTTTTGCCTTGGCTCGGTTTCCTTTTTCGCTATCACTAAAAGAAGTCCATGACCGCCCCCCACATCGTCTATTTCGGCCAGACTCCGGACCAGGGGACCGGCAGCCCCATTACCATGTTGCGCCACCTGCGGCGGTTGGCGGCCAAAGGCTGGCAGGTGTCCATCGTTGGCGAGAGCGGGCAGTCCACACAGGCATGCAGCGCGGAGGGGTGGGCGGTGCACCGCCTGAGCCTGCGCAAGGCGTGGTGGCCTCCGTTCCGGCCTGAAAATCCCCTGCTTCGCAAAATACGCGTCCACCTTTGGGCCAGGGAGTGCGCGGGATTTTTTCCCCGGCCACCGCAGGCCGTTCTCACCTACCTGAGCCTGCACAACGCGTTGCATTCCGAAGTGGCCGCCCAGTACGCGCGCCTTAGCGGCGCACCGCTTTCGGTCATTGTGCATGACTACCCGCCGGATGTTCCGGGCTTTCAGAGCAAGGACACCAAGGCGGTTCTGCGCGCGCAAAACGCCCTTTTGCAAAGCGCCCACCAGACTTGGTTTGTCTCCCCCGAACTCGCGGACAAATACGACATCCCGGCCGCCAGGAAGAACGTCTTGATGCCGATGCCCGAGGGGTGCGCCACGGCTGCTCATTGGAAAGGCGCTTTCGCCGAAAGGCCCGTTGTCGTGTATGCGGGCCATGCCTACCCGGTGCAGATGCCGCTGTTCCGCGCGCTGGGCCGCGCCATCCACGAAGCCGGGGGGCGGTTGCTCATTCTCTCTCGGAGGACTCCTGAAATCGTGGAACTCTGCAAAACCGAACCGGTGGAGAGCCGGGATCTGTTCGCGACCAACCGCGAGGCGCTGGACTTCGTGAGCGCGACAGCCGCCGCTCTTTTGGTCAGCTATTCGGAGCGGGTGGAGGAGATGCCCTGGATCACCACTAGTTTCCCGAGCAAGTTCGTTGAGTTCTCCCACACCGGGCTGCCGACGCTCATCGTTGCGCCGCAAAGAAGCGCCATCGGGCTCTGGGCAGCCAGCAGAAGCTACCCGGATTACTTCCCCGCAGAGCGACTCGACGCGGTGCGTGCTTTTGTGTTGGACTTGAAAAACGAAGCGGCGTGGAACAAAAAAGCAGCGCTTGTCACCCATTTCGCCCAGACGGAATTCAACCCGGACGAAATACAGGCGGCGTTGGAATCCAGACTCACCGCAAACCAACCCACGTCCAATCCTCCAAGCTTATGAGCAACAATGCAATTCCAACGGTTCTCGTCGGGTGCGGCGCGGTGAGCCGGTTCTTTTACGCGCCTTCTCTCACGGCGCTCGAGGCAAAAGGCTTGCTGAGGGTGGAGGCGCTGGTGGACCCCTCGGCGGAGAACCTCCGCGCGCTGGCCGAGGTTTTTCCGAAAGCTCAAAAAGCCGCCAGCCTCGCGGACTTGCCCCTGGCCTCGCGCCTGGTCATCATTGCCTCGCCGCCAAAGTTCCATGCCGAACAGTCCTCCGATGCCCTCAAAAGAGGGGCCGCCGTCCTTTGTGAGAAACCGATGGCCAACACGGTGGCCGAAGCCGGGACGATGATCGACGCGGCGCGGGAGAGCGGTTCGCTGCTCGCCGTGGGCCTCTACAAGCGCTTCTTTCCAGCCTGCGAGGCCATCAAGGGGCTGCTGGAAAAGCAGCCGCTCGGCAGGCTCAAACACTTTGAGATTGAAGAAGGGGGCAAGTTCGGGTGGCAGGCAGCCTCGGACTCGTTCTTTCGAAAGTCCGTGACGCCCGGCGGCGTGCTTCTGGACATCGGCGTGCACGTTCTTGACCTGCTGCTCTGGTGGCTGGACGAGCCCGCCGGGGTGGACTACGAGGACGACGCCATCAACGGACAGGAAGCCAATTGCAAGATCGTGCTGACCTACCCCGAAGGCGTGCGCGGAGAGGTCCGCTTGAGCCGGGACTGGGGGACGCGCAACGAATACACCTTCCGCTTCGAGCGCGGCGTCGTGCGCTACAAAGTCAACGACGCCAACCACCTCGAAATCCTGGCGGACGGCATGCCCGCCCTGCTCGCGGGCAGTCTGCAAGAGGTTTCGCGGGCGGGTGAGCGCATTTTTCCGCGCGGCATGCAGCGGACCAACCCGCAGAGTTTCATCGAACAAATCCGCAACGTGGCCGCCGCGATGCAGGGCTGCCAGCGGGTGCGCGTACCGGGCGAGGAGGGCATCCGCTCGCTGCGGCTCATCGAGCGATGTTATGCAAACCGCCGACTCATGCCCATGCCCTGGCTGACGGCTTGTGAAGCAGATGCCGCACGCCGGTTGTCGGAAACGAAAGGAGCCCCTGCCAAATGAAAATTGCAATCGTCGGTGCCAGTGGATTTGTGGGAACACGCATGGTCGAGCGGTGGATGCTGGATTCCCCGTTCGAGGTCGTCCCCGTGGTTCGCTCCTACAGCAGTCTTGCGGTTCTGGCCCGGTTTGACCTGCCGTGGCGGGTGTGCGACGTGTTCGCTCCCGACGCGCTTGCCAAAGCCTTCGAGGGCTGCGACGCCGTGGTTCACTCTGCCATCGGTGATGCCGGCCAGATCGTCCAAATGGCGGAAGCCATCTACCGCGCTGCCGAAGCCGCGCGCGTGAAGAGGCTTGTGGTGCTCAGTTCGGCCTCGGTCCACGGCCAGGCCCCGCCGGAATCCACGGATGAAACCTCCCCGCTGCACGAGCGTCACACCATGGCCTATAACAACGCCAAGGTGCGCGCCGAAAAGATTCTGCGCCGGTTGAGCGCAGCGGGCAGCGTGGAAGTCGTCATGCTGCGCCCATCGGTGGTTTACGGACCGCGTTCGCGGTGGATCGCGGACACGGCAAAACAACTGTTGGAGGGAAGCGCCTGCCTCATCCACGGCGGTGAAGCCATCTGCAATGGCATCTACGTGGACAACCTCATCCAGGCGGTGGAACTCGCGCTAAAGGTTCCCCGGGCCGCAGGCGAGGTGTTTCTGGTCGGCGATGCGGAGACGGTGACGTGGCGGACCTTTTATCAACACATCGCCGATGCGCTCGGCGTTTCCATGGACAGCGTCCGCTCCATCCCCCCCCCGCTCTTTGTGCGCCCCCTCAAGGAGCGCGTGGGGGATTATACCGCGCTCCCCGTCACGCAAAAAATCCTGCCGCTGATTCCCGGCAAGGTAAAGCGGCTCAGCAAACTCCTGCTCACAAACTGGCAGGAGCCCGCGCTCGAAAACGCCTGGCGGCTTCCCTCCGAAACGCCTTGCGCCACCACCGAGGAACTCACCCTGCTGCAACAATGCACCTGGCAATTGCCTTCACGGAAGGCTCAAGCCATGCTGGGCTACAACCCGGAAGTCTCCTTTGACGAAGCCATGCGGCGCAGCCTCGGCTGGCTTGCGTTCGCCGGATTTCCCGTGGCGCGATGAACGTTCCTGTTTCATGTTTACTCGCGCGTTCAACAAACTGATGGATTCCACCCCTCCCCTCTGTTAAGCTCTCGCAATGCGTGCCCCCCTCAATCATGCACTGACCTTCCTGGCGATGCTTCTCCCGTGGGGGATGTTGCTCACCTATCTGGCGATTTTCTGGTCTTACTCCCCCCAATACCAATACGGGTGGCTTGTGATGCCGTTGGGGTTCCGCTTGTTCTGGCTGCGCTGGAACTCGCTCGCGGAAAAACCGCTTTCCCAAGGCCGGGGGGCGGGCTTCGCCACCGCCTTCTTTGCGCTGCTCATCGCCCCCATGTGGTTGATCCGCCAGGCGACGACGCATTGGAGCGTGCCCGGCTACGGCCTCACAGCGTTGGTGGTCGGCTACACTTTTTCCATGCTCGCGCTCATGGGGGGCTGGAAGCTCACCCGGCAAATGGCCATCTCGGTGCTCTTCATTTTTTGCGCGGTGAAGCTGCCGCTCGCTCCGGAGCAATGGGTCATTCAATCCCTCAGCCGGTTTGTCGCCGCCGCCGCCGTGGAAGTGCTTTATTTGGTGGGCATCCCGGCCGTGAACAGCGGCAACCTGGTTATCCTCAGCAATGGCATCATCGGGATCAGTGAAGCGTGCAGCGGCATCAACTCCCTCCAGTCCCTCCTTATGGTGGCGTTGTTCATCGGTGAAGAGCGGCGCATGCGCATCCCCCACCGCGTGCTCATGGTTGCGCTCGGGGTTGCCCTCTCTCTTTCCCTGAATGTGGTGCGCATCCTGATTTTGTCCGCGGTCTGCCTGCGCAAGGGACTGACGGATTTCGAACAATGGCATGACCGCGCCGGGTGGTCCATTTTGTTGGTCTCGCTCGCGGTCTTGATGTTCGTGGCCAAAGAAATCGCCGGTAGCGCAAAAACCGACGGCAGCGGTCCGCCCCGGAACCTTCGCAACATCCCGACAGGGTTGGTCGCGGCGCTGACGGCTTGGTTTTTCCTGATCGTCGCCGGATCGGAGGCATGGTATGGGGCGCATGATTATAAAGCGTCCCAGGCAAGCCATGTGGAAATCAACTGGCCGAAAGCGAAGCCGAGCTATGTCTCCGCGCCCATTCCCGATCGCGTGCGGGACATCACGCTTTGCTCAGACGGCGCGAGCGGCAAGTGGCAGGAAAGCGACGATACCGAATGGACCGTGTCCATCCTGGAGTTTGGGGGCAGCGGCAAGGGGATCAGCCAGTGGGCTCCCATGCACACGCCGGACATTTGTTTTCCAGCGGCAGGAATGCCTCTGCTCAAATCCCACCCCTCGGTGAAGCTGCGCGTTCCGGGCGGAGAATTGCTTTTCCGCTGCTGGGAATTCAGAAACAAAAACAACTCGATCTTTGTCTTCTATAACCTCAACGACGCAAGCAGTCGTGATGCCACGGCTCCCTTCGTCCAGGATTGGCTGGGGTGGAGCCGCGTTCTGGAGGGCCGCCGCAATCTCGGCCAACAAACCGTGGAGTTTGCCCTCACCGGATACAGCGATTACGCGGGGGCGCTCCAGTCGGTCAAACGATGGGTGCCGGCCTACGTGAGCCTCAAGAAGTGATCCGGGGCGGCGCAAACGCGCGCGCTATTTGCGTTCCTGCACGGGGCAACGCTCGCGGTATTTGAGAAGCAGTGGGATCAACTTGCGCGCATTCCAGTAGCGGGGAATGAAGCGGCCCGGTGCGTGCAGGCAACGGAAGAGCCACCCGAGGTAAAGGCGGTCCGCCCAATCAGGAATGCGCGCCTGGTCGCCGCTGAGAAAACCGATCGCCGCCCCGGTGCAATGGATCGCGGGTCGGTAGCAGGCGCCCATTTTCAAATAGTAAGCCAGCTTTTCCTGCACCCCGCCGCCGATCGCCATGACGATGTGCGCGGGTTTCCTGCGGTTGATGATTTCCAGAAGGGCGGGGTCTGTGACATGAGCCGAGCCATAGCGCGGGGCGATGTAACAGTCCTCGCGCGTCGTCGGGTAGCCCTTCCGGTTCATCCAATGGAGCGTTTTCTCCATCGTGGCAACCGTCGGCATCACCCAAAATGTGGAGCCCGGCGCCTGCAAAGCCGGGTCGTCGAGCAGTAATCTTAAATACTCCAGGCCGGAAACGCGCCGCAGCTTCACCCGCTTGATGAAACGCCAAAGGAGGACCATCAAGCCGCTGTCGGTGATCGCCAGATCGCTGTTGAGCAGAGCCTCGCGGGTGTAGGGGTCCTCCGCCATGGCCAGCAGCACGGGCGCCGAGGGGACCACCACCAACCCGCCGCGCAATCCCAGGGCCACGGCTTCCCGGGCTTCGCCGGTAAAGAAGTCGATCCCCAGGATCCGGTGGTAGTTTTTGTCGGAAACCTCGCGAGATGACATATAAAATATTATGGGGCGGACAGGCTCATTCCCCCGTGCGCGCCCCGGTTTTTTCGCGGTGGATTTCCTGCTTCAACTCATGCGTCTTCGCGACGCTCAGAAATTCATAAAAGCCGTGCAGGCGCGCGAAGTAGTAACCGGCGCGCCCGTCCAGGAATCCGCGCTGCCAGACATAGACGTAGAGAAAGCGCAGCAGCTCGCGGAAAGGCAGCCGGTGGGAAAGTTGCTTGAGCCTGCGGCGGATGCCCACGTTGCTCATTTGCAGCCGGTCCTGGCTGGTTTTCAAATAATGGTCCAGCGCCACGCGCGACTCCCAGTTCGAGTAGCGGTTGTGTTTTTCAACGAACACCTCCACGGAGGGAAAGGCGTAATGATCCATCTCGCACTTGAGAAAGGCGGTCTTCCCCTGCACCACGACATGCTCATGGACCTCGTTGTCGCCGCTCTGCGTGTCCACGTTGGTCAGCTTCTCGTAGCGCCCCAGCTTGTGCCGGAAAAGCCGCAGGTTCCAATTCGGGTAATAGGCGTGCTTGAGCCATTGGCCCATGAACATGAAGCGCCGGTTGATCCAGTACCCGTCCACCGGGTGGTTTGGGTCATCGACAATGGCGGCAAACTCCGCCTGCGCCTCCGGCGGCAGAACCTCGTCGGCGTCAAGGATGAAGACCCACTCGTTTTTGAACGGCAGGTTTTCCAGCGCCCAGTTCTTTTTTTTGGGCCAGATGCCGTTGAAGGCAAACTGCACCACCTTCGCCCCGTGCTCCGCGGCGATCTGCTGCGAGCCGTCCGTGCTGCAGGAATCCACCACGAAAATCTCGTCCGCCCAGGCGACGGATTTCAGGCAGCGGGGGAGATTCTTCGCCTCGTTTTTTATGGGAATGAGGATGCTAAGCGGCACAGGGCAAAGAAAAACGGAGTTGAGGGTGTTTGCGCATGGGGGGGCGCCTATCCGAAAGCTCTAGCTGCTTGTATATTGCGAGATGCGGATGCTTTCGTCAAGCGCACGCCTTGCGTAAATGCATTTCCCAGTTGTTTTGGCCCGCCTACCTTACCTGAACGGAGAGTTCCTTTTCCCGGGGGGTGGCCAGGGTTTGTGTGCGCACAAAGGAGACGATCTCCTCTTGGAGCGCTTCACAGCCCCGGCTCCAGCTTTTGCGGGCGCGGAGCTGCTTGACGCAACTTGCCAGCCCGATCAGATCGACATCGGTCGTGCCGGCGCCGATGAGCGCCTGAAGGCGGTCGCGCAGCCGGCTGAAAAAAGCCAGTTCATAGCCCGCCCCGGCCTCCCGCACCAGTTCGACGAGGTTGAGGCGCTCTCCGGGCATTCCCAGCAGGACATAGGGCGAGATTTCCGAGTAGCCGATCACCTGCAAGACATCCGTCACCAGCTTGGAAAGATGGGCCACGGCGATGGCGTTGCCTTGGAAATGCCAGCCCAGATAGGACGCCACCGTCTCGGTGACGTACTCCGCGAGCCACCATTTCTGATACCCGGCCTTGAGGGCGGCCTTTACCAGCGCCCGCACGATCCAGTCCCGCTGAAAGGCGACAACGCGCCCGTCGCTTAACTTCACCAGAGGCATTCCGTCGGCAAGTGCGATCATTTGAAGAGTTCGGTTTGCAGGACGCTCGTTTTCACGCGACGTCCCATGTTTTGGATTTCGTCAAGAAATTCACCAATGTCCTGAAACTGGCGGTAAACGGAGGCATAACGCACGTAGGCCACCTGATCGAGGGCGTGCAGTTTCTCCATCACCTTGGAGCCGATCAGGCTCGAAGCCAGCTCCCGGCCTCCGAGGGTTTCCAGTTCCGACTCGATCTCCTCGACGGCTCTTTCGATGGATTCCAGGGAAATGGGCCGCTTTTCGCACGCTTTGATGAGGCCGTTGATGAGCTTGTGGCGGTCAAAGGGTTCGCTGCGCCCGTCGCGTTTGATCACCCGGATGAGCTCGCGCTCGATCTCCTCATAGGTGGTAAACCGGTGAAGGCAACCGGTGCATTCGCGGCGGCGGCGGATGGACGCGCCGTCCTTGGAGGAACGCGAGTCGATGACCCGATCTTCTTGGTTACCGCACTTGGGGCAGCGCATGGCGAATATTGTGTGTCTGTGGACATTCAAACACAACATCTTGTGGTGTCAATCCATCGGACGCAGTTTTTACGGATGGAACCATCTGATCCGCCCATAGGGATTCCGCCGACCGGGCAATCGCTTTAGCCCACCCAGCGGGCAAGCTTCTCCCGTAGGATTTGACGGGCACGGTAGAGCCGCGTTTCCACGGTCTTGGGCGTACAGGCAAGGGCGGCGGCGATGTCCCGGTAGGATTGCCCCTCGTATTCGAAGAGAAGCGTCACAGTTTTGAGCTCGTGCGGCAGCGCCTGCACGGCTTCGCGCACGGCGGCGGCGACTTCGGCGGCAGCGGCCTGCTCGCTGGGGGTGGACAGGGGGCTGGCGAGTTCTCCGGCGGAGGCGAGCGGGGTTTGCTCCGCAGCGTCGAGCGAAACCGTCGGGTGCCGGGCCTGCCAGCGCGCGTGGTTTTTACAAAGGTTGGCGGCGATGGAAAAGAGCCACCCGGAAAACGTCCCGCCCCGGAAACTGCGGCGGTTTTCATAAACGCGCACAAAGCTCTCCTGCGCGAGATCCACCGCAGTGGACTCGTTACCGGTGTAGCGAAAAAGGAACGAGACGAGCGGCTTTTGCCAGCGTTCCATCAACTCATTCAGCGCGCGGTCCTCCCCCTCGCAAAGACGGACCATGCACTCGGCGTCGGAGGGGGGGATCATCGCGGGCGTTCGGTATCGCAGGCTTGCGCGCAGTCGGCGGCTTTGCCGGGCATGCCGGGGGCGATGATCGCCGCCGTCATCGTGGCAAGATAACGGCGCCCTTCCTCGGGCGGCATCACCGCAGCCACCTCGTAAATGTGAGCGAGTGTCGAGCGGCGGCATTCCAGCTCCAGTGACGCCGTGGATTGCAAGGCTTGCTCGATCTCGGGCGAAGGCCCGCCGCCGGCTTGGATCAGCGCGGAGAGCCGCCCGCGCTCCACAGCCACGCGGGAGCACATCCGGGCGCAGCGCGAGGTGAAAGCGGCATGCAATTGGCGGATGCGCTCATATTGCGCGTCCGAGAGATGGTATTGGTTGCGCAGCCATTCCAGTTCGTTGGCTGTGGAAGGAGCGTGGCAGCCTGCGGGACCGAGTGACATCTGGTAGCAGCAGGTAAAGGCGAGCGCCCCGGCCAGGAGCGCCAGCAACACCGTGAGCAACGCCAGCAGGGTGCGCCTTTTCATCGCGAGGCGTGCACGAGCGGATTGATGGATGCCATGTAACGGGCCTGGCCGTTTTCCAGCGCGGAGCTGCGGGCGTTCGCGGCGGCCAGATGGCCCAAGCCCAGGCCGCAGATGATGCTCGCCGTCACGAGCGCTCCCGCCCACGCCGGACGGGGAAGAGCAAAGACGAAGCGTTCCCACCAACTCTCCTGGCGTTGTGGCGCACGGGCGGCTATGCGCTGCCACACTTCGCTGGCGAAGCGCTCTGGCGGGGTCACATCCACCCGCCATGCCTGGAGTTGCAAAGGGTCGTCGGGAAGTGTCGTCATCGGTTTGCGCCCCGGCGGGAGGTTTGGCGCCTGCCGGAGCAATGGTGTAGTTTACGTCAGCTTACTTGGCACAGCAAGCGCAGGTGCATTTTTCGCCGCAGCACTTTTTGTCGGTCTTGGCGGCGGCTTTGCAGCAGCTCGTTTTACAGGCGCCGCCGCAACATTGCATCGCGGGTTTGTCTGTCTTGGCGGGTTCGGCGAACGCGGCAAAGGCGAACGCACTCATCACGGCGAGGGTAAGGATGGCTTTCATGGGATTTGAATAAGGCGTCCGGGGTGGATCGGTCCGCACAGGATAAGACACCGCGCACGGCGAAAACCCTTGAAAAATAATGCGCTTCCAGTCGCTCCACCAGCCGGTGTCTTTTCATTTGAGTCAATTCGCGTCAGAGGGGGACGTTATTTTTCGGTTTGACGGGGAGGGATTTCCCTAGGAAACTCTCCGCCCTTCCATGCGTCACACTCTTTCGGTTTTGGTCGAAAATAAATTCGGCGTGCTCACACGCATCGCCGGGATGTTCAGCGGTCGGGGTTTCAACATCGACACCCTGAATGTGGGCCCGACCCTTGATCCGAGCCGCTCGCGCATGACGATCGTTGTCATGGGTGACGACGCCGTGCTCGAACAAGTCACCAAGCAGCTCAACAAGCTCATCGACGTCATCGACATCCAGGACTTCCGCGACAACGAGTTTGTGGACCGTGAACTCGTGCTGCTGCGCGTCAGCGTGGACGCCCAGACCCGTTCCGAGGTGATGCAGATTTGCGACATTTTCCGCGCCAAGATCATCGACGTTCAACCCAAGAACGTCGCCATCGAACTCACCGGAAACGAAAGCAAAATCGAAAAATTCCTCTTCCTGATGGAACCCTTCGGGATCACCGACCTCACCCGCACCGGCAAGGTCGCTGTAGCCCGCCGCCAATAATCTAAAACCACACCCTTATGCCCGCCAAAATCTACACCGACAAAGACGCCAACCTCGAAGTGCTCAAAGGCAAAACCTGTGCCGTGATCGGCTTCGGCTCCCAAGGCCATGCCCACGCCCTCAACCTGAAAGACTCGGGCGTCAAAGTGATCATCGGCCTCTATCCCGGGAGCAAATCCCGCGAAGTCGCCAAGGAAAAAGGGTTCCAGGTTTTTGACACCGCCGAGGCCGTGAAAAAGGCCGACGTGATCTTCGTCGCCGTGCCGGACACCAAAATCGCCGGCGTTTACAACAAGGACATCGCGCCGAACCTCATCAAGGGCAAGACGCTGCTCTTCAGCCACGGCTTCGCCATCCATTTCAAGACCATCACGGTTCCGAAAGACGTGGACGTGATCCTCGTCGCCCCCAAGGGGCCCGGCCACATCGTGCGCCGCCAGTTCACCGAAGGCAAGGGCGTCCCGGCCCTCATCGCCGTCTATCAGAACCCCAGCAAGCAGGCCAAGAAAACCGCGCTCGCTTGGGCAAAGGGCATCGGCGGCACCCGCGCCGGCGTGCTGGAAACCAGCTTCAAGGAAGAGACCGAGACCGATCTCTTCGGTGAACAGGTCGTCCTCTGCGGCGGCGCCAGCGCGCTCGTCACCGCCGGCTTTGAGACTCTCGTGGAAGCCGGGTACTCCCCGGAAATGGCCTACTTCGAGTGCCTGCACGAACTCAAGTTGATCGTTGATCTCATGAACGAAAGCGGCATCGCCGGCATGCGTTTCTCCATCTCCGAAACCGCCAAGTGGGGCGACGTCTCCGTGGGGCCGAAGATCATCGACGCCAGCGTCAAGAAGCGCATGAAAGCCGCGCTCAAAGACATCCAGAGCGGCAAATTTGCCAAGAACTGGATTGCGGAATACGAAGGCGGCTACAAGACCTACAACGCCCTGCTCAAGGCCGGCGAAAAGCACCCGATCGAGAAGACCGGCGCCAAGCTCCGCAGCATGATGCCCTGGATTTCCAAAAAGAATCTCAAGGGCGCACAGGCGGCTTACTAAGCAGTCGGCTCAAGGCCGGACCCGGTTTGCTCTTCCGCGCCAAAACAATCGGGTCGCATCCCTTCAAAACGCGATGGTCGAAAGGCCATCGCGTTTTTCTTTGTGGAGGGGAGTCCCCCGTATCTCTTCCCCATATTTCAAATGGGACGCGGAGGAGAGCATTTGCGCACACGGCAAGAGCTGTCGCGCATGGATACGCTATCCCTCCAAGGAACACTTTTGATGCTATATTTTATTGAGTGGAGGAGGGTGCGGCTGGGTCGGAGCAGGGTGGAGGCGTGGGTCCATGTGTCCCGGCTGCGTCTCGGCGTCGCTGGTGCCATTGCCCGCGAGGTTATTGCATAAATGCTCTGGGCCTTGCCTTGTCCGCTTGACCTTGCCATCGGCTTCTTTTATCGCTTGGATGTAGGCATGAGCGAACCTTCCTCCCAAACCGTCAGCTTGAATGACATCGGCCAGCGCTACATCGGCGCCCTGCAACACCTGTGCGACATGATGGTGTTGACGTGGGCTGGCGCCCGCGCGGTCAACGAGGAAAATTACGATCAGGCCTTCCAGTCCGTGTGCGGTCTGCCCTCCACGCCGTTTCATTTTCCCTTTGCCATGGCCAAAGCCGAAGCCGAGCGCTGGTGGCTCAAGAACAGCCTCGGGGAGGTGCTGGGGCTCTGCCAGGTGTTTCTGGAGGACATCCGCAAGCTGTGCGGCCTCGTGGTCTTTAACGCCGCCAAGAACTCCGGCTCCGGGGATCTCGCAACGCTCGCGGCGGAGATCAACGCCAGCAGCGGGCCGGTCGATCTGGCCTCCCGCTTCTCCCAGCTCAAAAGCCGCTACAACCTGGCCGTTCCCCCCGAGGCGGAATTACTGAGCCTCGCCGCGCTCAATCTCTGCTTTCTGCAATCCGGCGGCGTCATCCAAAAGAAATCCCCCCCTCCCCTGCTTCTCAAATTTGTCCAGCCTCCCGGTCAAGGCGAAACCGCCCCGCGCATCGTGGACTACAAGCGCGCCTGGAAGAACGGGGAACGCATCTCCCTCTCCCGCGAGGAACACGCCGCCATCTTCACCACCGCGTCCCTTTTCCTGAGCTCCATGCTTACGGGCGTTCAGGAACTCGCCAAAGCCACCGGCCTCGTTCCGGAGCCTCCCAAGCCATGAGTGATCTGTCCGCGCCAGCCCCCCCCCCGCCGGACCTTCCGCCTCCGGCTTTCATGAATCCGCTGGAAAAGCGCATCCAGTATAAATTCCGCAATTCGCTTTTTCTCGCCGAAGCGTTGACGCACCCGAGCCTGGGGCATGAGACCCAGCGCCACCACTTCGACAACCAGCGGCTGGAGTTCCTCGGTGACGCCGTCCTCCAACTCATTTTCACCGAGCATCTCTTTGAGCGTTTCCCCACGCTTCCCGAAGGCCAACTCACCAAGATGCGCTCCCGGTTGGTCTCCCGCGAGGGGCTCAAGGTCCATGCCATCTCCATCGGCATCGGCGAATACCTCATGATGGGCCGCGGCGAGGAATCCAGCGGCGGGCGTCTTCGCGCTTCGGCGTTGGCGGACGCCTTCGAGGCGCTGATCGGCGCGATGTACCTGGACAGCGATTTGCGGACCGTCCGCGAGTTTGTTCTGCGCGAGGCCGAGCCGGACATCGAGAATCTTCTGCACGAACCGGTGCACGTGAATCCCAAGGGGCGCCTCCAAGAGCTCCTGCAATCGCTTTCTCCGCGCAGCCCGGTTTATACTGTCATCAGCCAGTCCGGCCCCGAGCACCAGAAACAGTTCAAATCACTGGTGACGTGGAATGACATGGATCTCGGCAGCGGCAGCGGCCGAAGCAAGAAGGAAGCCGAGGTCTCCGCCGCCATCGACGCCCTTCAATCCAAGCGCTGGGAGACCTCGGGCCTCTCTTCCTCTCTGGAAGACCCGTCTTGATTGCCCTTTCTTTTTCACCCTTCGTTTCGATCGGGATAACCTTGCGAATAACCTGCCTTTAACTGGGGACAACTCCCCCGAACTTGGCCCTCTTCTCTTTTCTGCCCACTCGTTGCCTTTTGGCTGCCATGTTTTTCACAACGCTTTTATCCCGTGGAACGGGCTTTGTTTCACTGCGGAACGGGTTTTCCCAAAGATATTCACACTTAGATGATGAAGAAGTAGGTTTTAAAAAATATTCTCTTCTTCAGAAAAGGAGCGAACAACTTCGCTTTTCTTGCCGGGCAAAACAACAGGCTTGACACCCGGGACGTAGCCTCCAAAATGGCACCTTCGACCCCCGGAAACAAAGGTTTAAGGGCCGCTCAACGCAACAAAGCAGCAGCAGCAAGTCACTAATCACCATTCAAAAGTATCCACCTATGAAAGCAAAAATCCTAGTCATTCTCCTGTCCCTCGTATGCACTCTTCCTGTCATGGCTGGGAATGCCGTTCCCAACGCCTCAAAAGACCTCTATAAAGGACGCATCACGTGGGTCCATGCATCTGCGATAAAAATCTCGGTCCGGCCTCAGGGTGCGGATGTAGGTGGACAAGGACAAGGCATCCCCTCGACATCCTTTATCGTCACCGCAGAGACCAAGGTGACCCTTAACGGCGAGCCCAAGACCAGGGCAGACATCCAAAAGGGACAGAACGTTGTTGTGACCCCCAAAGTCGGCAAGCTCGACACCGCCGCCGAAATCGCTTTGACCGATGCAACGGGCGCAAGTAAGCCGGCGGAAAAGAAGGAATAACATTTCAGAATCCCTCCGGATAATTCGAACCGAGCCCAAGAGGCAAGGTGAGGAGTAAACCGAAGCCGTTCTAAAAAGCCCTCTTACCGGAAACGGCAGGAGGGCTTTTTGATTACTGAAGCGGGGCCTGTGGAGAAAGCAAAGAGGCAAACGAACCTTGCCGGGGGGGATAAGGCTTTACTGCGAATGTTTACGTAGCCATATCTCCAAAAGGGCCAGGTCCGCCGGGGTGATCCCGCTGATGCGCCCGGCCTGACCGAAGGTTGAAGGCCGGATGGTGGAGAGTTTCTGGCGTGCCTCTGCCCGGAGTTGAGGGACGGACGCGAAATCAAGCCCCGGCGGGATGAGGCGGCTTTCACTGGCGATGTCCCGATGGATCTGGGATTGCTGGCGGCGGATGTAGCCCTCGTATTTGAGGTCGGTTTCGAGCAGGCTCCAGATTTCCTCAGGAAAACGGGCATGCAACGCTTCAGGCAGACTGGCGGGGTTTGCTTCCGGGCGGCGGAGCCAGGCAGAGAGCCGTCCCTCCGCGAAGCGTTCCGCGTCGGCAAAGGTCCGTGCTTCGGAAAGAAGGGCGCGTTTGCCTTCGGTTGCGGCCCAGCGCGCGGCATCCACAAGGCCCAGTCTTTGGGCAAGGGGCGTCAGGCGCAGATCGGCGTTGTCCTGGCGCAGGAGCAGACGGTATTCAGCACGACTTGTGAACATCCGGTAGGGTTCCTGGGTGCCCTTGGTGACGAGGTCGTCGATGAGAACGCCGAGGTAGGCTTCATCCCGGCGGAGAACCAGTGGGTCACGGCCCAGGAGATTGAGGGCCGCATTGGCCCCGGCAACAAGCCCCTGTGCGGCGGCCTCTTCGTAGCCGGAGGTGCCGTTGATCTGGCCCGCGAAATAGAGATGGGCGACGCGCTTGGTCTCCAGCGTGGGGAAAAGCTGGGTGGGAGGGCAGTAGTCGTATTCCACGGCGTAGGCTGGGCGGAGGATTTCCGCGTGTTCAAGGCCGTCGATGGAACGAATGAAGGCGTATTGCACCTCGTAGGGAAGGCTGGTGGAGAGGCCGTTGACGTAGATCTCCTCCGTGTGCAGCCCCTCGGGTTCGAGAAAGACCTGATGGGAGGTCTTTTCCGGGAACCGCATCACCTTGTCTTCAATAGAGGGGCAATAGCGGGGGCCGACGCCTTCGATTTTCCCGCAAAAGAGGGGGGATTTGTCGAGATTGGCGCGGATGATCGCGTGGGTGCGCTCGTTGGTGTGGGTGAGCCAGCAGGCCACTTGTTCCACGTGGAACACGCCATCGCGGTGGCTGTTGAGGGTGAAGACCTCGCGCGCGTTTTTCTCCATGCCCTCCGGATGAAAGGAGAAGGCCGGGGGCGGCAGATCTCCCCCTTGGGGAATGCAGCGGGTGAAGTCGATCGTGCGGGCGTTCAGGCGGCAGGGGGTGCCGGTTTTAAAGCGACCCATCTCAAAGCCGAGCCCGGCCAGGCTGGCGCTGAGAGTGGAGGGGGCATCCCCCATGCGCCCCCCGGGGACGCTGCGGAGCCCTACATGCAGGAGGCCGCGTAGAAACGTGCCGGTGGCGACGACCACAGCCCGGCAGCGCAACTCCAACCCGAGATCGGTCTGCACGCCAGACGCGGCGCCGTCTTTGGTGAGAATCTCGACGACGTTGCCCTGGAGAAGCGTGAGGTTGGGCTGGCGCTCGCAGGCGGCCTTGGCGCGGAACTGGTAGGCTTTCTTGTCGCACTGGGCGCGCGGGGCGCGGACACTGGGGCCCTTGGCCGTGTTGAGCATACGGCACTGGATGGCGGTGGCGTCCGTGTTGCGGCCCATGAGACCGCCGAGGGCGTCGATTTCCCGCACGAGATGGCCCTTGGCGAGGCCGCCAATGGCCGGATTGCAGGACATCTGGCCCACAGTGTCTAAATTTTGTGTAAACAAAGCCACCTGGCAGCCGAGGCGGGCGGCAGCCAGGGCGGCCTCGATGCCGGCGTGCCCGGCACCGACAACCACAACGTCATAGGTTTTTGGATCGGTGAACATGTTCTACGTGGAACATTTTCCACGGCCGGCGCGTGGTGGGTTGCTTGAGCCGGGGTTGAGGGGGCGCCCGGCGCAACCGGCGGACCGGAGTCTCGCCGAGTCGCTCGCAGAAAGCAATGCGCGAATGAGAGGGAGCACGAAGGACAGGCTTGCATTAGTTCCCGAGAGGTCTAAAATCCCGAGGATAACAAAAACTTCATGCGATGGACGTTGGATCACGATCATTTGCCCAAGCGGATGTGAACCGCAGCTTGAGCCCCGAGGTGAAACGGGGGTTCCTGCGCGACATGTACCGCATCCGCCGCTTCGAGCAAGCCGCCCTCAAGGCCTACAACGCCGGAAAAATGGGGGGCTTCCTCCATCTCTACACCGGGCAGGAATCCGTGGCCGTCGCCACGATCTCCCTTCTCGGCGAGAATGACCACATCGTCACCGCCTACCGGGATCACGGCCATGCCTTGTCGGTGGGGATGGGGATGGGCGAATGCATGGCCGAGTTCTTCGGCAAAGCCACCGGCTGCTCCAAGGGCAAGGGGGGCTCCATGCACCTCTTCGCCCCGGATAAGAACTACTGGGGCGGCCACGGGATCGTGGCGGGGCAGACGCCGCTGGGCCTGGGCATCGCCTACGCGCTCAAATACAAGGGGGTCCCGGGGTGCTGCCTCTGCTACCTGGGGGACGGCGCGGTGAATCAGGGGGCCTACCATGAAAGCCTCAACCTCGCCTCGCTCATGAGCCTGCCGGTGATCTACGTCATCGAAAACAACGGCTACTCGATGGGGACGAGCCTGGCGCGTTCCTCCGCCTTCAAGCAAACCCTCGCCCAGCGCGCCGAGGGTTACAACATCCCGTGGGAATACGCCAGCGGAGAGGATATTTACGAGATGCGGGCCAAAACGCGGGCCGCCATCGACCGCGCCCACGAGGAAAGCCGCCCCACCGTGCTCGAAATCGCCACCTACCGCTACTACGGCCATTCGGTGGCAGACGCCAACGCCCGCAAATACCGCACCCCGGAGGAGATCGAACACTACAAGACCTACCACGACCCGCTGCTGCTGTGGCAGAAGCGGCTCATCGACGAAGGGCTCCTCACCCCGGAGGAAGCCGAGGCGCTCGACCTGGAGGCCCGCGCGGAGGCGGACGAGGCCGCGCGCTTCGCCGACGAAAGCCCGTTCCCGGTCGAGGCGGACATCTTCGCCGACGTTTACAGCGAGGTGGACCACCCCGGCGCCGACGGCCCGCATGGCACGCACTTCTTCAATTAGCCCCGACAATCCCGCACCCTTTTCGCCTCATGCCGCTCATCACCTACCGCAAAGCCCTCAACGACGCGCTCGCCGAAGAGATTCTGCGCGATGAAAACGTCGTCCTCCTGGGCGAGGAAGTGGCCGAATACAACGGCGCTTACAAAGTCACCGAGGGGCTTTGGGCCCGCTTCGGCAGCAAACGGATCGTGGATACGCCCATCTCGGAGGCCGGATTCGTCGGCATGGCCGTGGGCGCGTCCATGCTCGGGCTGCGGCCCGTGGTCGAGCTGATGTTCTGGAGCTTCTCCTTCGTCGCCTTTGACCAGATCGTCAACAACGCGGGCTGCCTGCGCTACATGTCCGGCGGCCAGGTCGCCTGCCCGCTGGTCATCCGGGGGCCGGCCAACGGCGGCACCAACGTCGGCGCCACCCATTCCCACACGCCGGAGAACCTCCTGGCCAACATGCCCGGCCTCAAGGTCGTCTGCCCCGCCACCGCCTACGACGCCAAGGGGCTCCTGAAAGCCGCCATCCGGGACAACGACCCCGTCATGTTCATGGAAAACACCCTGCTCTACGGCGAGCAGTGGGAGGTGCCTGAAGAGGAATACCTTATCCCACTCGGTGTGGCCGACATCAAGCGCCACGGCGCCGACGTCTCCCTTATCGCCCACGGGCGCGCCGTGCTCACCTGCCTCAAGGCGGCGGAAATCCTCCAGGCCGAACACGGCATCGACGCCGAGGTGCTCGACCTGCGGAGCATCCGTCCGCTCGACGAGGCGGCGATACTCCAGAGTGTGAGGAAGACACACCGGGCGGTGCTCGTCGAAGAAAACAAGCCGTTCTGCGGCGTGGACGCCCAGATCGCCGCGATGATCCAGGAAAAGGCGTTCGACGAGCTCGACGCCCCCATCCAGCGCGTCTCCGCTCTCGACGCCCCCGCCATCTACAGCCCGCCGCTCGAAAAGATCCAGTTGCCAACACCCGACCGCGTGGTGCAAAAAGTCCTGTCCATTTGTTAAGCCTCCAACCTCGAATATGACTCACGCAACGACGCAAAGGCGCAAAGTGACCGGAAATGAAGGAGCCGCCCGGATTTCTCGTCATTTGGCTCGTCAGCACGATTCAGCGGTTCATATTCAATAATCACAGACAAAACCTATGCCACTCCCCATTGAAATGCCCAAGTTGAGCGACACGATGACCGAGGGAACCCTCGTAAAATGGCGCAAGAAGGTGGGGGAAAAAGTGGCGATGGGCGATGTGCTTGCCGAGATCGAGACCGACAAGGCGACGATGGAGATGGAGGCATTCGACGACGGGACGCTGGCCGAAATCTTCGTGCAGGAGGGGCAGAAAGTGGCCGTCGGCCAACAAATCGCCCTCCTGACGCTCCGGGGGGACAAACCCGGCGCCGCTGCCGCCACTCCGCGGCCCGGGAAGGCCCCCAAAGCCGCCGCGCAACCGGACTCCAAGACCGCCGCCACGCCCGCTCCCGCCGCCGCCATTGAAGCCGCTCCCGTCGCGAGCCCAGGGGAACGCGTCAAAGCCTCCCCGCTGGCGCGCAAGCTGGCCGCCGCGCGCGGAGTGGACCTCACGCGCCTCGCCGCCACCGGCCCCGGGGGACGCATCGTGCAAAGCGACGTGCTTGCCGCCCAACCCGGCTCGCCAGCTCCCGCTCAGGTCTCCGCCGCCCCTGCGCGTCCCGCGCCCCTGGCGACTGCCGCCCCGGTCCCCGTGGTTGCGCCCATCCCCGCAGGGCCGAACGACCGTGTCATCCCGCTCTCGGGCATGCGCCGGGTCATCGCCGAGCGGCTCGTGGCCAGCAAGACGACCATCCCGCATTTTTATCTCAACCTGGAAGCCGACGCCGAAGCGCTCCTCAAGCTGCGCGCCGAAAGCAACGCCACGGCGGAAGCCGGGGGGCGCGGCAAGATCACCGTCAACGACTTCATCCTCAAGGCCGTGGTGAGCGCCCTCGGGCGCGTGCCGAAGGTCAACGCCGCATGGGCGGGGGATACGATTATTGAGTACGCTTCAATAAACCTATCCGTGGCCGTCGCGGTGGAGGACGGCCTGGTCACGCCCGTCCTGCGGGACGTTGCGGGCCAGTCGCTGCGCCAGATCAGCGAGGCCGTCAAGGACCTCGCCGCGCGCGCGCGCACCAAGAAACTCAAGCCGGAGGAATACCAGGGCGGCACCTTCACCGTCTCCAACCTCGGCAGCTACGGCGTCGAGAGCTTCTCGGCCATCGTCAACCCGCCGCAGGCCGCCATCCTGAGCGTGGGCGCGGTGGTGAAAAGGCCGGTCGTCAACGCGGCGGGCCAGATCGTCGCGGGCCAGCGCATGGCCCTGGGCCTGAGCTGCGACCATCGCGTGGTGGACGGCGCGCTCGGCTCGCAGTTTTTAGTCGAACTGCGCGGATTCATCGAGAACCCGGCGCTGATGCTGTTGTAGGCCAGGCCGAAGGGCTCGCGCAAAGCCGCAAAGGGCGCAAAGAGGAGGAGGCTGGAGCCTCCGGGACAAGGTGCGTTCCCAAATGGACGGAGTTTGGGAACGAGAAGAAGAGTAGCAAGGGCTCGCGCAAAGCCGCAAAGGACGCAAAGAGGAGGAGGCTGGAGCCGCAGGGACAGGGTGCGTTCCCAAATAGAGTTTGGGAACGAGAAGACAAGGCTGGAACCTTGTAACAAGAAGAACGAGCAGAGCGAGGGCAAATCTTGATCTTGACTCCGCTGTTCCTCGCCTTAGCGTTTCCGTATGAACTTGCTTCTGGCATTGCTCATTCCCGGCGTGGCCGACCTCGCCGCAGGACATTATTTCCGCGCTCTTGGGATCGCCCTGGGCATCCTCTGCTGCTACGCGCTCTTCCTGCCGCTCGGCCTCTTCTGGCACGCGCTCGCCATCGGCCACTCCTGGCGCGTCATCGGGACATTTTGAGTTTGGGAACGAGAAGAAAGAGGGGACGCAGCCCGCTTTTTCCCAAGCTCTTAGGACGGTTTGACGAAAATCCCGAGCAGGGGCCGCTTGGAGGGCGTGGGGGATTCAAAGTCGCTCACGAAACCGCCCTTGGTGCGGATTTCCACGTGGCCCGCGCCGCGTCCGCCGTAAACGAGGACCGCCCCCTCGGGCGCTTTGAACGGGTCTTCGATGGAAAGGCGTTTGAACCCGTGTTTGTTGATCAACTCGTCCCCGGCCTGTTTGGCGAGGGCGGTTTGCGGGTAGGTATCGACGACGTTGGCCTGGAGGAGCGCTTCCTTCACATACGCCCAGCAACGGCGGATGGAGTGCTGCCGGGCGCGCTGCTCGGCGATCTGGGCGGCGGCGATCATCCGCGAATCGTAGCGGACCCCGTCAGACTTGGGGCCGAACCAGGAGAAAAACCCTGTGCTGGGAGCGGGAGCCGTGTGGCGGTCGTAAAGCGAGGGGGTGGTCGTCGCGGTGGAAATCGCATCCACGGCCCGTTGGGAAAGCTTGGCCGAAGCCATTTCACGCGCCGAACGCGTGGTGTATTTCGGATCAGACGCGGGCGCGGAGATGTCCGCCCTCGCCGCGAGCGGCAGAAGGAGCACCAGGGCAAACAAGGTTGTGCGTCCGGGATTCATGAATGAAGTCTGTTAGGAAAGCGCGGGGGGATTCATCCGTCAAACGAAATTTGCGGAAATAACCCTAAAAACCCGTGAGGGAATGTCTTAGCCCGGGGCCGTGCATGGATGGTGATCTACTTGCGGAGCAAATCCTCCAAGGTAAAGTGTTGGATTCCATAGAAAGCTTTGAGTTCCGCGATGCGCGCGTCGAGGTCCGCCACGGCCTGTGGGGAGAGCGGCGTGGGCCGCAGGGTGGCGATGAGCATCACGTTTTTTGCGGTGTGTTCCGCCGCCACAAACTCGCTTACCCGCACGCGGTAGCCCGCGCGTTCCAGAAGCAGCGCGCGCAGGGCGTCGGTGGCCATCTCCGCGTGGCGCTCGGCGAAGAGCCCGTGCCGGAGGACGTCGCGCAGCGGCGCGGCGTGTTGGGCGTGGTCGATCTGGGGGCGCGCTTCCTTGTGGCAGCAGGGGGCGGCGAGGAGGATTTGCGCTCCGGCGCGAATCCCGGCGCAGAGCGCGTCGTCGGTGGCGGTGTTGCAGGCGTGCAGCGCCACGAGGATGTCCAAGGGCGGGAGTTGGTAATGTTCGATCGGGCTGCATACAAACCGCAACCCGTCCATGCCGCACTCAAGCGCCACACCGTTGCAGAGGTCCACGAGATCGCCGCGCACCTCCACGCCCGTCACCTGCGCCTCCAGCTTTTCCACGCGCGTGAAGTAATCGTAGGCGGCGAAGGTCAGGTAGCCTTTGCCTGCTCCCATGTCGCACATGGCGGGGGGTCTGCCGGAAGCGGCAAGAGAGCTCTCGCGAAAGGCGGAGGCGAGCAGATCGACAAAGCGCTCGATCTGGCGAAACTTGTCCCCCATGCGTTCGCGCACTTTGCCGCGCGCATCCGTAACCTCCAGCGCCCGGAGGAAGCGCGCCTGCGTATCGACCCACCGCACGGGACGACGGTCGTGCTCCAGCGTCGCCGCCGCACGGTTCCTCTGGATGGTGCGCAGCCGTTCCTTCGCGCCGAGCTCGAGTTGCACATCCTCGGACTGCGTGAAAAGGTTTGCGCTCAGGAATTCTGAACCGAGCCGGGCCTGCACGAGGGCGAGCGCTTCCGGGAAGGGGAGGTTGCGGGTTTCGTCCCGGGTGAGGAAGCGGCTCACAACGCAGCAGCATTTTTCCCCGCGGACCACCACGGGCCGCAGGAGCAGTTTGCGCAGCGCCCCCCGCGTCGCCGGGTGACCGAGCGTCAACTTGACGAACGAGGCGTCTTCAAAGGAGGATTGGAGCCGCGCCAAAAACCGCTGGGTTGCCGAAGGGGTCATAAGTGGGGCGCATCCTCGCCTTTCCGCGGGGAATGCGCAAGAACCTGTGGTTGCGCCCGGCGCTTTCTTTTGCAACAGTGCCCCTCTGTGAATGTTGTCTATATCATCCTCATGGCCGCCTGCCTTGCCCTCATTCAGGGTCTTATAGGCGGCACGCGTATGATTTACGGCTTTTTTCCATACGCCGTGGCCGGGGTGGCGGCGGTCTTGTCCCTCGTCTCGCTGCGTCGCCCCAGTTCCCGCCCCTCCCTGGTTTGCCTCTCCTCGACGCTCCTGCTGGCTGGCTACGTCCTCCTTCGCGCCTGGGGTTCCCCCAATGACTATCTGGCCCGGACCGATGCCTTCATGGCGGCGGCCTGCTTGATCGTCTATCTCCTCACCGCACTCTATTTGACTGAGGCCCGCCCGCGCATCTGGGTTGTCCTGGTGCTTCTCGCCGTGGCTCTTGTTCACGCGGGGGTCGGCGCCTACCAATTCAAAACGGGAAGCAACTTTATGCTTTTCGGGTTCGACCGCGGCGATACCTACGGCTCTCGCGCCAGTGGACTGTTGATATGCCCCAACCACACAGCGTGCTACTTCATCGCGGTGGGGTTGCTCGGGTTGTCCATCACGGTCTGGAGCCGCTTCAAGGGCCCCATACGGATTCTCACCGGCTATCTCGCCCTGCTTTGCTTGCTGGGGCTGGCGATCACGCAGAGCCGCGGGGGCTACTTGAGCGCCATTTTGGCACTCGGCGCCTTTGCCGGGCTCTCGCTTTGGACAGTGCGGATATACAACCCCCAGCATTTCAGCATCGCATTTCTGGTCACCCTCGGCAGCCTGGTGCTTTTGCTCGGCACCGCCGCCGGCATCATGATGGAAAGCCGCGCCATCAGCGGGCGGATTCACCAGATCGGCACCGCTTCCGAGGATGTCCGCTGGTATAATTGGCTGGCGACGATCGACCAATTCAAATCCAGCCCCCTTTTGGGAACCGGGGCGGGGACACACCTCTTCTACGGACGCCTCTATCGGCGTCCTCAGTTGCAATCCGACCCGATTCATTCCCACGGCGATTACCTTCAATTGCTGGCCGAGTATGGCATCGTGGGTGGGGTTCTGGCAGCGGCTTTTTTAGCGAGCCACATTCGCTGCGGTGTGAGAACCGCACGCCAAGTGACGCTCCGTCGCCTCTGCAATTCCTTCGACCCCCCTCGCAGCGATACGCTGGCGCTCACTCTGGGCTCCCTGGGAGCCGTCACCGCCCTCCTGGCGCATTCCGTGGTTGATTTCAACATGCACATTCCCGGCAATGCCCTCCTCTTTGCCTTTATCTTCGGGATGCTGAGCGGCCCAGGCGCCGACCCTACGGCAGAAACCCCGGCGCCAAAACCCGAACTCCTCTTTCGGGGGGGGGTGGTGCTGGCGGGGATCAGCCTCCTGACGGCCATTGCGTGCAAATACCCGGGCGAAAAACACGCCAATGATTGCCGCAATGCGTTGAACGCAAAGAACTTCCCTGAATGTATCCGCCTGGCAGAGATGGCGATCGAAAATGACCCCGCCAATTTCAATTCATATTTTTATCAAGGCGAAGCAAACCGTGTCCTGGGCGCCAATATGACAAATTATGCCCTGCGCGAGGCGTCCTTCCTGGAAGCCATCGCGGCCTATCGCGCCGGATTGAAGTATTTTCCCCAAGACGAAAGCTTCTGGGTTCGTCTGGGGCAATGCCTCGATGCCACCTACCAGTTTGACGATGCGGAGGAAGCCTACCGCAACGCGATCAACGCAGACCCCGCCCTTGGCATTCTTTACTCGTACTACGGGGCGCATTGGCGCCTTGTCGGAGAGGAAGAATCCGCCCAGAAATGCGAAGACACCGCCCACGCCTTGTGTCCCAATGAGAAACACGAAATCAGCATGGGGGAGCCCCCGTCCCTGCTTAAATTACGCAGGGCGGAACCTCCGCCGTCTCCGAAATAATGCAACTTAGGCAAAAAAAATATTGAACAGGGTTCCATGCAGGATTAAGATTCACACGTTTTCCGAAAAATTTTTCATCAAAGACCGTATTTATGACCACAAAATCGACCACAGCCCTTGCCTTCAGCTTCTCGAAGCTGCTCCTTGCCGCCACCCTTCTCTCCTTTGGCATCGGGTCAGCCCACGCCGTTGTTTTGTCTGACAATCAAGCGAAGATGGCTGCCAACGCGATTGCCGCAAGCAGCGGCAATGTTTATAACGTCGCGGTCACCGTGGCGCAAAACGTGACGGCGAACACCGGGGCTTCCGACGCTGCGGCCAATGCAGCCAAGATCGTAAAATATCTTCCCTCGAAACTTCAAGCCCTCGTCGCAGGTCGCGTCGGGGTCGGGGTCGCCTTGAACTACCCGAATCAACTGCCCGTCATCACGGCGGGGCTGGTTTCTTCCAATCCGAAGAACGTCACCTTCCTTGTTTACCAGTTGGCGCAGGCCGGCGGATTCGACCAGGCCTCACAAATTGCCTTGGGGTTGAACTTGGTGATGCGTAACAGCGAAGTTCTTCTCAAGCAGTCTTGGGGAATCAGCAACGCCATCATGATGGCTATCAGCAACCGCGCTGGCATCTCTCTGACGGATCGCGCGAACCAATTGGGCTATGTCGCCGCGAATCTTACGCTCGGCCTGACCAACTCCTCGAAGAACTGCTACAGCGCCACCACGGCAATCAAAACCGTTGCGACAGCGCTTTCGTTCTGGTTGCAGAATTTGACGGCCAACGCTGAAAATCGCGAGTCCTTGATCTATAACGTGGTCGGCAATTTTGCCCTGACCGTGAAAAACAGCGGGGCATCCCCCTCCACGATCCTCTTGATCTTGAGCCAGGCGCAGACGGTCTTCCAGCAGCAGTTCCCGGGATCCGCGAGCGTCACGCAAGCCATTCAGGCCGTTCTTGGCGGCAGCACCGGCGGCATTGATAACACCGGCGGCGTGAACCACCCCGAAACGCCCTTCGTTGACGCGCAACGCTAACGCCTGACTTTTCCGCTTGAAAGGCTGGCCATGGAAACAGGGCCAGCCTTTTTTCTGATATGAGGGCACCCGGTGCGGCTTCTTTTCCGCACAATCTGCCGCATCCTCTGCTTTCTTTCCGCAATCTGTGTGCTAGAAATGAAGGTCATGCAGACCCGCGAACTTGCGATGCACCTGGCCGAAGCCGCCCGCCACTTTCCCTGGCTGGGAACGGTGACGGCGGAAGGATTGATGGGGTTGATCCGCGCCGAACTCGGACACGAGGAGGCGTTGGACAAGTTCCTGCCCTACGGAGACCACCGCGCCCGCGCGCTCGGCCCGTGCATGATCCTTCACATCATCAGCGGCAACACCCCGCATGCCGGTTTGCAAAGCCTCATCCGTGGGTTGCTGCTGGGGGCGTTCAACTGGTGCAAGGTACCCACCGGCGGGCTGCCCGAGGTGGCGGAGTTCCGCGAACGCCTGCCCTTCGAGTTGGCGCGGCGGGTGATCATCGCGGAGGAGCTCCGCGGGGATTGGCTGGACCAGGCCGATGCCGTGGTGGTCTTTGGACGGGATGAAACGGTGGAACATTTCCGCAAACGGGTGCGCGCCGACCAGCGCTTCCTGCCGCATGCCCACCGACTGAGTTTCGGCGTCGTGTTTGACGACCCGGAGTTTTGTTCCGTGGAAGACGCCGCCATGTCCGCCTCGCTCTACAACCAGCAAGGCTGCCTCTCACCGCATCTCTTTTATGTGGCGCCCGCGATCGCCCGCGAATATGCAGCGCGTCTTGCCAGGGCGATGGCCGAGTTTGAGAAAGCCAACCCGCGCGGACCGGTATCGCTCACCGAGCAGTCCGAGATCGCCGCGTTGCGCAAGGAGTTCGCGTTCCGCGCATCGATGCACACGGAACCCGGCGAACCGCCGGCGCTCTGGCAGAGCGAGGATTCCACTGCCTGGACGGTGTTATTCGATCCCGAGCCGCAGTTCATGGCCTCCTGCCTGAACCGGGTGATCTATGTCAAGCCGTTGCCGGGCGATCTGCCCGCCGCAGTGCGCCGCGTTTACAAGCACCTGAGCACCGTGGGAATTTTCCCCGCCACACCCCAAAACGCCGAACGGCTCGCGCTCACGGGAGTCTCCCGCATCTGCCCCATCGGCCAGATGCAATTCCCACCGCTCACCTGGCATCACGACGCCCAGCCCGTGCTCCTGCCCCTGGTAAACTGGGTGGATTTTGAGGCCGTGTAGCAGAACGGACGAAGCTCCGCTGGAACGACTTCACGTATTACGGGATGTTTTGTGCCAGCGCCCGCAAGCGCTTTTCTGAAACTGGTTGTGCCGTGCCGAGTTCCTGTGCGAAGAGGGAGACGCGGAATTCCTCCAGCAGCCAGCGGAAGGGTTCCCGGTTCTCCGGCGGGACGGTCTTTTCGACTTCGCCCCCGGGCAGGAAAGGCGCGAGAGGGCGGGCTTTCTCCGAGTCCTTTGTCAGAAACAGCGGGCTGATCGAAGCCCGCTCCGCGCGCAACTGCATGGCGCGCAAATAGCGCGGGAGATGCGGCAATTTCGCGTGCGGCGTGTGGGCGAGAAAATCGGCGGGAACGAGCCGCTGCAAGTCGGCGTCCATGCCGGGGTAGCGTTTTCCGGAGGCGAGGATCGCCTGCCGCAGGGCAAGGATCTGCGCGGTGAGTTCGCTCACGCGCCGGGCGAGCATGGGGAGTTCGCGCCGGGCGTTTTCAACCATCGCGCTGAAACGCGCTTGCGTGAGCGGGTAGAGCGGTTCGAGCCGGAAGGCGTGTGTCACGATGTGACGGTAGGCGCTTTGCTGGAGCGCCTCACCGCTGTCGGCGGAAGACGCACCGCCGGATTTCGCGTCCTTGGGTTTGGGCGCGTTAAGCCGCGCGCTGAGTTGTGCCAGCGCGTCGCCGAAAGCGACAGCGCTTTGGGGCGCACCCGGCTTGGAAGGTGAGGGGACGAGATGGCGCGCAAGGCCGCGCAGCTCTTTTTGCAGCCACGCGAGATCGCGCGCGAGGGCGAGCTCCGCGAGCCGGAAAATCCCGGCGGGCGTCGCGGCTTCCGCGTCCGAGCGCTTGCGGAAGAGCCGCAGATCGACCTCGCCGCCGTGCGGATGCGGACCCTCGTTGCGTAAAGCAAGGCCGGGCCAGCCAAGGAGCGGCGCTCCGGCGATGTGCTCAACGAGGATTGACTCCGGCAGATCGCCGAAGCTCCAGCTCGTGGTGGCCGGTTTTTCAAGGCGCGCGGCGGCGCGTTCCCACGCGTCGGACTGTACGCGCTGGGAATCCATCGTGGCGCGCACGGCTTCCAAGTTTCGCCCGGCAGCCACGGTTTTGTTGTGGCGGTCCACCACTTCCACGCGGGGGCGCAGGTAATCCGGGAGCGCCTTCCAGTCCTCGGGGCGGATGGCGACGCGATATTTTTGTTCGATCCACGCACCGAGCGCCGCGAGCAGGTCATCCCCGCGCGGCGCGAACTCCGCGACGAGCTCGCGCACTTTCGGCTCCAGCGGCATGAGTTGTTTGCGTAGAGCCTTTGGGAGCGAGCGGAGAAGTTCGCTGATCTGTTCCGCTCGCAGGCCGGGGACCATCCATTGCAACTCCGCCGGGGTGAGCCGCTCGGCCAGCGGCAGCGGGACGCGCACCGTCACGCCGTCCTCCTCTTCCCCGGGGTTGTAGGCGTAGGTGAGCGGCAGCACGCTGTTGCCCACGGCCACTTGATCCGGGAACGCCGTGCGATCATAGGCGAGGTTTTCCGCATCCGTGAGATCAGCCTCCGTCGCGCAGAGAAAATCCGGCTCCGCGCCGATGCGCTCGCGCACAAGCTTGTTCAAATCATGGAGGGAGGAGACGCGCTGGATGCGTTGGGCGTAGAAGCGGTAGAACGCCTCGTCGAGATCGTGAACGCGGTTGCTGCGGACCTTGGTGAGCGCGTTCTCGATCCGCTCGCGCAGACTCTGGTTGTGCGCGAAAAACCGTTGCGTGACGCGGACCTCGCCCTCCAACAGCGCGCCGCGGATGAAGAGTTCCGTGGCGGCGGTGGGGTCGATGCGTCCGTAATCCACCTGCCGCTTGGCCACCTCCAGCCCGTGCAGGAGCACGCGTTCCCAAACGAGCACGCGCCCGGCCTTGGCGCTCCATTGCGGGTGGACGTAGCTGAATTTGCACAAGTGGCCGCCGAGTTCCACGATCCACTGCGGGTCGATGCGGGCCACCGTGCGGGCAAAGAGCTGCGAGGTCTGCACGATCTCCCCGGCGATGATCCATTCCGGCTGGCGCGCGCCGGGTGGTTTCGGTGCGCCGGGTCGAGCGGGAGCGGCGGCCTTTGGGCGCTTGGCGTTGCGTTCGTAGAGACCCGAGCCGGGAAATAGCGTGACCGTGCGGTTGCCTCCCGCCTTATAGAGATTGCGCTCTTCGCGCTGGGCCACCTGCCCGATGAGCCCCGCCAGAATGGAACGATGAATGGCCGTGGAGCGCTCGGCGTCGGAAGAGGTCTCACGCAGAGACGCAGAGGCGCGGGGAGGATTTCTCTCGTTCCCAGATTGCGCTTGAGAACGCCCTGACACATCGCGGATTATTTCACGCGATGCGCTCTTCCCTCCTCGTTCCCAAACTCCATTTGGGAACGCCCTTGCCCCGGCAGTTGGACTGCCGCCGCTATGCGAGCGGAGCGAGCCTGTATTCCCCATCTCCCGCATCGTCTCCGCCAACTGCCGGTAAATATCCCGCCACTCCCGCATGCGTGTGAGCGAGAGATAGTTCGCCTTGCAAAACCGCCGCAGCGCGTTGCGGCTGGTGTGAACGCTCTTCGCGTCCAGCGGCGGCGCGGCGTTCCAGAGGTTGAGCAGGGTGATAAAATCAGACTCAGGATGCGCGAACAATTTGTGCGCGGCGGCGGCAGCTTCCTGGGCGTCCTCGGGGCGTTCGCGGGGATCGGGCACGCTCAGGCCTGCGGCGATCACCAGCATCTCTTCCAGCGCCCCTTCCTGGCGAGCCTCCAGCAGCATCCGCCCGAGCGTGGGATCAAGTGGTAGCCGCGCCAGTTCGTGTCCCAGCGCCGTGAGCACCCACGCGCCGCCCTCGGCTTCCAGCAGCGCGCCGAGCTCCTGCAAGAGCTGGTAGCCGCCGCGCACGGCCTGGACAAGCGGCGGATTGAGGAATGGGAACGTCTCCACGTCGCCGAGGTGGAACGCTTTCATACGCAGGATGACTTCCGCCAGGTTCGCGCGCTGGATTTCCGGCTGCGTGAACCGGGGGCGCTTCTCGAAATCCTCCTGCGAATAGAGCCGGATGCAGAGCCCGTCCCGCACACGCCCCGCGCGGCCCGCGCGCTGGTTGGCGCTGCTCTGGGAGACCGGCTCCACCGGCAGGCGCTTGGTGCGGGTGCGCGGATTGTAGCGGCTCATGCGGGCGAGCCCGGTGTCGATCACCGTGCCGATGCGCGGGATGGTGATGGAGGTCTCGGCGATGTTCGTCGCCAGCACCACGCGCCGCTTGGCGTCCGGCGCGAAAATGCGCTGCTGATCCGCCCCGGCCATGCGCCCGTAGAGAGCCAGCACGTCGATGCCCGTCCCGAGGCTCTCCTCCAGCAGTTCGCGAGCCTCGCGGATGTCCCGCTCCGTCGGCAGGAAGACGAGCACGTCGCCGCCATCGGTCTCGATCAGCGCGTCCTCGGCGGCGCGCGCGGCGGCTTCCACAAAGCTCGCGTCGCCGATCAGCTCGCCCTCCTCGTCCACCTCGCCGATGGGCGCGTAACGCACCTCCACGGGGAAAAGCCGCCCGGAAACCTCGATCACTGGCGCGCCGCAGAACGCCTGCGAAAACGCCTCGGTGTCGATGGTCGCGGAGGTGACGATGAGCTTCAATTCCGCCCGGCGCTTCAGCAGCCCTTGCAGGTGGCCCAGCAAGAAATCGATGTTTAGCGAGCGCTCGTGCGCCTCATCCAGAATGATGGCGGAATAGGCGCGCAACAGCGGGTCAGACTGCAATTCGGCCAGCAGGATGCCGTCCGTCATGAACTTGATGCGCGTGTCCCGCCCGGTGTCATCGTTGAAGCGCATCTTGCAGCCCACCTCGCGCCCCCACGTCACGCCGAGCTCCTCCGCCACGCGCCGGGAGATGCTCAACGCCGCCACGCGCCGCGGTTGGGTGCAGCCGATGCGCCCACGGCGGTCGAGCCCCGCCTCAAGGCACATCTTCGGAAGCTGCGTCGTCTTCCCCGAACCGGTCTCCCCTGCCACGATGAGCACCTGATGCGCACGCAACGCCGCGACGATCTCCTCGCGCCGGGCGCAGATGGGGAGATCAGGCGGATAGGTGATGGCAAGCGGCGTTTGCAAGCGGGAAGCAGTTAACCTACACGCTGCCGGGTCGGGAGGGAAGTGCGGGGAGTATTTCGCGAAAAAGCACTTATCTCGATTGAAACTTCCATTGGCGCATCGATTGGTTCATCTTTTGAAGGTCACACAAGGGACGAACTCGTTTCTCTCAGCAAGCCAATAAGACAGCCGATTAAACCCCTATTTCTTCAATGGCATCGTGAACATAGACTCCTCAAGGCGTAGAGGTAGAAGGAGAGAATAGATCGCAATTTCGCGCTCAAAGCGGTCACTCACATCCTGCAAAACCTTCCCGCAATTCTTCATGCGAGCACATCGAATAAGGTTTTCCTCCCGGCCAGCCCCGGTTCCCAGCCGTTGATGAGCGTTTGCAGTTTCAGGAACGCGCGGAAACGGCGTCAGACTGCCAGCTCCAGCCGGGGGGTATCGCTCCAGAGGGGCGGCACGGGGAGTCGCGCGGCGTTGTAAGCTTGGGCCGTATGGAAAACACAGCCGCTGCGCTTGCTCCTTGCGCACCGCCCCGTGGCGCCTCCTTCTTGATCTTGATCCGGAAATTTCTTTTGGCAGACGCTCTAAAAAGCGATGGGGGGCGCAGCGGTTGGAAGAGGAAAAGACGCCGGGGAGCCCCCGTGTTCAACGATATGAACCTCTAGCCGCTCGCCAAACCTGATTCAGATGCTAAGGTCTTGCCCATCCTGGGACGTCGCCTGTGCACGTTTCGCCACCCTTCCATCACCATGACCATCCACTGTTTATCCCTTCGCATCGGCTTTCTCTGCCTTCTCTTAGCTTGCGCAAACGGCGTCCTGCCGGCACGCTCCGTGGCGGCGGAAAATAGCCCCTCCGCGCCCGTCAAAGCGGCGGGGGCTCAAAAATCCAGCAATGATCTTGAGGCCGCCGATGTGGGGGCGACGGAGATCGAAAAAAGCCGGCTTCTCCAGGGCAAGGAGGAACGGTTGCAATGGTGGAGGGAAGCCCGCTTCGGGTGTTTCATGCACTGGGGGCCGTCCTCGCAATTGGGCAACGAATGGCGTGGGCAGCCCGGCGGCGGCTATGCCGAGCATATCCAACGGGTTTTGAAAATCAGCATGGCCGACTATAAAAAGGACGCCATCGACCAGTTCAACCCGACAAAGTTTGATGCGGATGCCTGGGTTGCCCTCATCAAAAAAACGGGCATGCGCTACTACATCATCACGGCCAAACACCATGACGGGTTTGCGATGTATGACTCGAAGGTCAGCGACTACAACATCCTCAAGCAGGGGCCGTGGAAGCGCGACCCGATGAAAGAACTCAAGGCTGCCAGTGACCGGCAGGGCCTCCCCTTTGGCTTTTACTATTCCCACGCCTTTGACTGGGGGGATGAATTTGGCCCCGGAAACGATTGGGAGTGGAAGAATCCCGGCGGAGATTTGCAGCTGATGGGCGGCGTGACTTGGTATAATCAATCCCCGGAGAAGCTCCAAAGCGTCCGCGAAAACTACGTCAACCGCAAGTCGATCCCCCAACTGCGCGAACTCATCGCCAACTACCATCCGAAAATCCTTTGGTTTGACACCCCCTCCAAGCTTCCTGATTCAGAAAACAACCGGATACTGGAAGAAGTGCGCAAGGCGGACCCCAATGTTGTCGTGAATTCACGGCTCGTGCGGGACAAGGGTGACTACATGAGCACGGGGGACCGGTCGGTGGAATTCCAGCATCTCCATACCGATTGGGAGTCGATCCCGACAACCAACGAATCCTACGGGTGGAACCCCCTGGACAACAACTACAAGACGCCGGAATTCTTGATCCGCGTCCTGGCCAAGGCCGTTTCCCGGGGCGGAAATCTGCTCCTGAATGTCGGGCCCACGCGCGATGGCAGCATTGACCCGCATGATCTCGCCATTCTCGAAGGCATCGGCAAATGGATGACGGTTTTCAGCGAGGCGATCTACGGCTGCAATGGCTCCCCGCTTCCCCCGCAATCCTGGGGCGTCATCACCTCGAAGTCCAAAGCCCTCTACCTCCATGTCTTTGACTGGCCCTTCCGACCCCTCGTGGTGGGCGGTCTCTCCTCCACCCCGCAAAAGGCCTGGCTGATCAAGGAAGGCGGCAGGGAGCCCCTGGCCTTCCAACGCCTCAACGCGCAAGACGTTGCCGTTACGCTCCCGCCCGCCCCCACCCACGCGGCGGATTCCGTGGTCCTCCTTGAGTTTAACGAGACGCCCCAGGGGGGCGGCGTGCGCCTGGTGAGCGATTCCTCAAAAACCAATCAACTCCTGGCTTTTGATGCGGAGCGGCACCAAGGTGAAGCGACCGGCGCGGATTCGGGATTGGGTTACCGCGACGGGAAGCAGAACAACTACTGTGTGGACAAGTGGACCCGTGCGGATCAGTGGCTCTCCTGGGAAGTGCGGGTCGAACAACCCACCCAGTTCGACGTCTCCCTCAACTATGGGAAATGCCTGGGCGGAGAGTATGAGGTGCGCTGCGGGCAATGGAAGTCCGCTAAAGCCGCCGCGACAGCAACCCCGCCCATTCCCTGGATCGCCACGCCCCAGGTGGATTCGCTGGGGACTCTCACGCTTCCCCCGGGCGTCCACCACATCGAACTGCGGGTGACCAAGGTCAGCGAGGGGGAGGTTTTCCGCCCGCTGGAGATGTGGCTGACACCCAAAAAATAAGCGCCCCCGCGCGCCCTTGCCTTTCCGGGAACCAGAAAACGCACCGGAGCCAGGCCCCGGAGGCGCACACTGGATGCGGTTTTAAGATTATGAAACAAAAAGTTTGTCGCCTTGTGATCAGCGGGCTGTGTCTGTTCTTCTCCGCCGTCCAGGCGGCGGAAGTTTCCCCGGTGTTATTCCCACCCTTGCCGGTGCCGAAAAACGGGGGATTCCGCATGGAAGGTTATTGGGTATGGGACCCCTCCGTGGTGCAGGCGCCGGATGGGAAATGGCATTTCTTCGCCACGCGCTGGCCCAAAACGCACCCCATGCACCCGAGCTGGCTTTTGAGCAGCGAGATCGTGCGGGCGGAAGGCGACCGCCCCGAAGGGCCGTTCGTGTTCAAGGAAGTCGTGTTTTCCGCACGTGGCCCGGGGTATTGGGACGGACGCACGACGTTTAATCCCCGCGTCCAGGCGATTGTCGAGAACGGGAAAACCAAATATGTGATGTTCTACGCGGGTGCGACCCACCCCTTCGGCGATCCGAAGCCCGACGAGGTGGTCGATGCGAACAACCCGAAGATCATCGTCGCCCGCTCCAACAAACGCATCGGGGTCGCAGTCGCCGATCATCCGGCGGGCCCCTGGAAACGCTTTGACCAGCCTCTCCTGCTGCCACGGCCCGGCCATTTTGACGACTTTTTCACCTCCAACCCCGCCGTGGTATTTCGCAAGGACGGCTCCGTGTACTTGATGTATAAAACCCGGCGTTACCAAGGAGCCGACAAGGATTTCACCCACGGGCCGATGACGATCGGGGCGGCCGTGGCCCCGCACTACCTCGGGCCCTACCGCCAGTTGACCGAAGAGCCTCTATTTTCGCCGGAGAAATTCGGCGAGATCGAAGACCCCTTTGTGTACGAAGAGGACGGCGTATTGCACATGATCGCCAAGGACATGAGCGGAAAGATCGGCGGCGAACACCACGGCGGCATCCATGCGGTGAGCCGCGACGGCGTGAACTGGAAGCTCGGCAACCCCGTGCGCGCCTGGTCGAAAACCGTCGTTTGGGATGACGGCAGCACCCAGATCATGGGGAACCTGGAGCGCCCCTATCTCCTCTTCCAAAACGGAAAACCCACCCACCTTCTCGGGGCGACCGCAGACGGTCCCGGGGGATTCTCCCGGGCGACCGAAACCTGGGACATCGCCATCCCTCTCAAAACCGCCCCCTGACGTAAGGGGAGCGAAGACAAGCGAGGTCGGCCCGTCATGCCCCTTGCCAGGGTTCACCGCCCCGCGTTGCTTGGTCTTGTCGGCGTTTTCCTTTGGCAACCAGGTGCATATCCGTTTCCCGGCCCAACTATCCAAGGAGGCGAAATCCACCATCATGATGGACCCACCGCCACTGGTCGGGACACGAAACTGCATCCGCGTCCCCTCCGTGGCGCCGCCTTCTTTATCTGGAAATTCCTTTTGGCAGACGCATCTAGCCATCCCTCGACGCAATCGCCACCATCAGGCAGACGCAGATCGCGCTCCAGATTTGCCTCTGAAAAATTGGCGCGGACGCTTGACAAAACCCTCCCTCCTCGCAAAGAGTGCCCCTCTTTCCCTAACCTCACCTTTTATGCCGCGCATTCTTTCCGGAATCAAACCCACGGGCCGCCTTCACATCGGCAATTACTTTGGCATGATGCGCCCCGCCATCGACTGGCAGGACCGGGGCGAGGCCCTCTATTTCATCGCCGACTACCACGCGCTCACCACGGTGCACGATCCCGCCGCGCTTCGCACCCATACGCGCGGCGTGGCGCTTGATTTCCTGGCCTGCGGGCTCGACCCGGCCAAGGCCGTCCTCTTCAAGCAGTCCGACGTGCCGCAGGTGTGCGAACTGACCTGGCTGCTCTCCGTGCTCACGCCGATGGGCCTGCTGGAACGCTGCCACGCCTACAAGGACGCCGTGGCCCGCGGGTTCGCCCCCTCGCACGGACTCTTCGCATACCCGGTGCTCATGGCGGCGGACATCCTCATTTACGACAGCGACATCGTCCCCGTCGGCAAAGACCAGAAGCAGCATGTGGAAGTCACGCGCGATCTCGCCATCAAGATGAACGAGACCTTCGGCGCGGACCTGCTGCGACTCCCGGAGCCGAGCATCCTGCCTGATCTGGCCACCATCCCCGGCCTCGACGGCCAGAAGATGAGCAAGAGCTACAACAACACCATCGAGCTCTTCCTAGAGGAAAAGGCGCTCAAGAAAAAGATCATGGGGATCGTGACCGACTCCACTCCGGTGGAGGCCCCCAAGGATCCAGAGACCTCCTCCATCGTCGCGCTCTACCGCCTCTTTGCTTCCAAGGAAGACGTGGCGCAGATGGAGGCGGATTTCCGCGCGGGCGGCTTCGGCTACGGGGACTTCAAGAAGCGGCTCTTCGGTGCCATCTGGGAACACTTCGCCCCGGCGCGCGCCCGGCGCGAGGAGATCGAGCGCGACCCGGGCTTCATCGACGCGACGCTCCGGCAGGGAGCCCTGCGCGCCAACGAGCTGGCCAACGCCACGCTGGGCCGCGTGCGCAAGGCGATGGGGCTTTAACCCGACCCGAAACCGAAGTTGTCGGGTTACTCAGCGGTTCCCTAGGTTTATTTGTTGGATTTGTCCAGCGTCTGCGCAGGAAAGTAGCCGCCTCCGTGTTGGTTTGGCTTGTCGATGATCGGAGGAGATTTTATTTCGAGCGCCTGCCAAAGATTCTTTCCACAAAGAGGTTCATCGCGGAAATTCCTGGGCTAGACGCCGGGGAGGGGTGTGAAAAATAAGCCGCTCGATGCTCGACTTGCGCAAACGCTTGCTGTAAAGGGTGCGCCATGAAAAAAGCGCTCATCACCGGCATCACAGGTCAGGACGGTTCATACCTGGCGGAGCTTCTCTTGGAAAAAGGCTATGAAGTCCATGGTCTGATCCGCCGCGCCAGCTCGTTCAACACCGCCCGCATTGACCACCTTTACACGAACCCGTCCATCTACGGCGTCCGTCTTTTCCTCCACTTTGGAGACTTGAGCGATTCCCTGAGCCTGACCCGGTTGATTGACCGCGTCAACCCCGACGAAATTTACAACCTCGGCGCGCAGAGCCATGTGCGCGTGAGCTTTGACATCCCGGAGAACACGGGGGACATCACCGCGTTGGGGACGATCCGGCTGCTGGAAGCGATCCGTGAGGCGAAGGTGCAGGCCCGGTTTTACCAGGCTTCCTCGAGCGAGATGTTTGGCAAGGTGCAGGAAGTTCCGCAAACCGAGCGCACGCCGTTCTGGCCGCGCAGCCCCTACGCGGTGGCCAAGGTGTACGGCTATTGGGCCACGGTGAACTACCGGGAGAGCTACGGCATGCACGCCAGCAACGGCATCCTCTTCAACCACGAAAGCCCGCGCCGGGGCGAGACGTTCGTGACCCGCAAAATCACCCAGGCCGTCGCCCGCATCAAGCGCGGCAAGCAGAGCGCCCTTTACCTCGGCAACCTTGACGCCAAGCGGGACTGGGGATTCGCGCCGGAATACGTGGAAGGCATGTGGCGGATGCTCCAGCAGGACACGCCGGACGATTACGTGCTGGCCACCAATGAGACCCACACCGTGCGCGAGTTCGTGGAGGAGGCGTTCACCCATGTCGGCCTCGACTGGCAGCAGCACGTCAAATACGAGAGCCGCTACGACCGCCCCGCCGAGGTGGACCTCCTCATCGGCAACCCCGCCAAGGCCAAGGAAAAACTCGGCTGGGAACCCAAGGTGCTCTTCAAGGAACTCGTGCAGATCATGGTGGACGCCGATCTGCTGGCGTTGGACAAAAAGTAAATCCACCTTTGCGCTCCCCAACCCCTCCCCGGTGAAAAAAAACGACGCCGAAGCTGAAGCCGCCGCGCTCATCGAACGCATCCGTCGGGAGGTGCAGAACCGCAAAGGCCGGGCGGAGGAATCCGGTGGCGCCTCGGCACCGCTGCGGCGCGCTGCGGCGGCCTTGAACCGGGTCAAAGCCAAAGACGAAGCCACCGGAAAGTGGCCCAGGCTTTTGCGTCCTCTGAGGCGGAATCAACAGGCCGTGAACGCGGGGCTCGCCGAAGCGCTCGAACAACTCGTCGTTGAAGGGCGGTCCCTGCGGGAAACGGTGGACGCCTTGGAATCCCGGGAGTCGCCTGCCGGATCGCAAGCCCCGATCAGCGAATTGAGAGCGCGCGTCGCCCGGCTCGAAGAAGCGCTGCGCGCCCTCGAAGCGCGACTGCATACGGCCTCGTAACGGTGAGTTTCCCGGGGATTCCCGCAATGAGCATACTCCTTCCCAGTCGTGCAACCGGAGGGCTCGGATGACTCGCGAACCAAGCCTTGCGGTGGCCGTGGATTGCGTCCCGCTGCGGCCTTGCGACGCCGACGCGCCGCACACACAGGCCGTTTTCGCGCTGCTCGCTGAAATCGCCCGGCAGCAAACCGTGGTGTTCCTGTTCCTGACCCAAGGCACCACGCACGGGCAAGTAAGCCGGTTTGCCCGCCCGCAGGATGTGTTGATCTGCGTGCAGAACGATCCGGCGCACCCGCTTTATCTTCCAATCTCCGGCGAGCCCCTCGAACACCAGCTCACACCCGCCCCGGAGGATTTTCTCCCCCGCCTCGGCGTCGATGTTTTGTATTGCCCGTTTGGAGCCCCCGCCGTTTCCACAGGCGGCGTGCCGGTGGTCACGTGGATCGGCGATGTCCTGCACCGGGACTACCCCCACGGACTGGGAGCCAAGCAGATTGCCGCGCGGGAATCCGCCGTCGCGCAGACCCTCGGCGCCGCCGCGCTGCTCCAGTGCGGGAGCCGGAGCGTCATCGAGCGTATGATGGCGCATTATCAGGTGCCCGAAGAGAAGCTCTTTTACACCTACCTGCCCGTGCCGGTGAACGGGGAGGCCGGGCCCGCTCAGGTTGCAGCAGGCGCGCCGGACGGTGAGAGGCCGTTCTTTTTTTATCCGGCAAACCTCGCCCGGCAGCACAATCACGAGACGTTGCTGCTGGCTTATCGTCTGTACCGGGAAAACGCGGGCGCGGGCGCGTGGGACCTCGTCCTGGGGGCCGGGCCGGAGAACCGGGCCGGGGAGCTTCAGGAGCTTGCCGAAGCGCTGGGCATCGCCCCACATTTGCGCTTCACCGACAACCTGCAAGCATTATGGCCGCTCGCAGGGGCGCTGGTGTTTGTGTCGCTCCACGAGGGCTCTGGCCTGGCGCTCTTTGAAGCGATGGCGCGCGGCGTGCCGATCATTTCCGGCGGCGACTTTGCCTTGCGGGAAATCGCGGGCGACGCCGCTTGCCGGGTGGATGCGCGCAAGCCGGAGTCGATCGCCCAGGCGTTGCTGGAAGTCAGCCGGGACGCGGCGTTGCGGGAGCGGTTGATCCGCCAGGGAAGCGAGCGGCTCGGCTTCTTTGATTTGGCAATGGAAGCGCGCAAACTCGCGGAAGCATTGGCCGACTTGCCGCGTCGCGAAGCGGGTTTCCCGCGCAAACCGAAGGTGCTCGAAGCGCCTTGCGCGCTCGCAACGCCCACTCCGGCCACCGACGCCCTGTGGACCGTGGAGGTCCGGGTGGACCCGCAGGCCCCTCAAGCCCTCTACTCGGTTTATCTGGACGAGGCCGCGTTTGGCTCCTTCGCCGTTCCGAACGAGGGCGAGGCGGCTTTTCGTTTCCAGTGCCGCCCGTTGAGCCGGACGCTGCGGGTGGTGGTGGCGGGGGAACCCACGGCGCAAGCGGCCATCGCAGAGGTGTTCGCGCGAGGCCCGCAGGGAGAAAGCGCCCGGCTTTTTCAAAGGGAGGAGGATTGCCCGCGATGAAAGTCAGCATCATCGTCCCCTCGTTCAATCACGCGCATTTCATCCGTGCGACGCTCGATAGCATCCTCTCCCAGGGGCATGAGGACTTGGAGGTGCTGGTTTTTGACGGCGGAAGCCGCGACGGCACGGTGGAGATTCTGGAGAGCTACGGGGAGCGCATCCACTGGGTCTCGCGCAAGGACCGGGGCCAGTCCGACGCCATCAACCAGGGGCTCCAGCGCGCCACTGGCGACATCCTTGCCTATCTCAATTCCGACGACATCTACTTTCCCTGCGCCATTGACCGCGTGGTGCGCCATTTCCGGGAAAACCCCAAGAGCCTTTGCGTTTACGGGCAGGCGTTCCATCTCCACGAGGACGGCTCGCTCATGGAACGCTATTATACCGAGCCGTGGTCCTACCGCCGCCTGCGGGATGTCTGCTTTCTTTGCCAACCCGCGACGTTCTGGCGGCGGGAGGTGGTGGAGCGGCACGGCATTTTCGACGACAGCCTGCACTGGGCGATGGATTACGAATACTGGCTGCGCCTGGGCCGCCACTTCGCCTTCGATTACCTGGAGGACGCCTGCCTGGCCGGATCCCGGTTGCACGGGGAGACCAAGACGCTCAGCCAGCGCATCAAAGTCCATGAGGAGATTTTGCAGATCGTGATGCGCTACTCCCCGCGGCCTCCGCTTCGCTGGTTGATGAACCTCGCCGCCGTGATCGCCGAGGACGAAAAGATTCCAAAATTTACGGGCGAGGTGACGCCGAAGCTCCAGAAAGCGCTGATGATCGAGGCCGCCTTGGAGCGGGCCGACCACTACGGCATCCCCCTCAGCGACGAGATATTGAACAACTTCGAGAGGTGGTTATGAGCACCGGCGCACCCATGAAAATCGGCTTTGACGTGGCGCAGACATGCGGGGCGCGCGCGGGGTGCGGGTGGTATGCGGATTCCCTGATCCGCGCCATGACGGCGGTCGCCCCCGAGCACCGCTACTTCCTCTACCATCGCTTTGGAAGCTGGCTGGGCACGGACCCCGCCACGGGGACGCGGCTTTCCGGCGCCTGCGCGAGCATGCCCTTCGCGGAACAGGCGGAAAAGGAGGCACGGGCCGTCTGGAAAGCGCTTGCCGAGGGACGGGGGACCCTCCCCGGCGAGCCGGACATTGTGCAGAGCAACTCCTTCCAAGCCCCGCTCGTGGGGAAAGCCAAGCTGGTCGTGGTGGTGTATGACGTGAGCTTTTGGGCGCACCCGGAGTTCACCACGGAGGGCAACCGGCTCGTCTGCCAGCGGGGGGTGCTCGACGCGCTCAAGCGCGCGGACGGGTTCCTTTTCATTTCGCAATCCTCGCTGCACGAATTTGAGCGGTTTTTACCGGGCTGGCTGGAGCGCAACCGCAAACCCGCTGCCGCCATCCCGCTGGCTTCCCGGATCGAGGTTGGTACGCAGGGGGAGGAAACCACGGCGGACCCGTATTGGCTGGCCGTCGGCTCCCTGGAGCCGCGCAAAAACTACGAAAACCTCCTCCTCGCCCTGGAGCGCTACTGGCAACGGAGTGCGCGACGCATCCCGCTGCATCTGGCCGGCGGGGACGGTTGGCGCAACGAACGGCTTCTGGCGCGGCTGGCGCAAATGGAGCGCGCCGGGATGGTCCGGCGCTTGGGATATGTGCCGGACGAGAAGCTCGGGGCGCTCTACCAAGCCGCCAGGGGGCTGGTTTTTCCGAGCTGGTATGAAGGCTTCGGCCTGCCTGTGCTCGAAGCGATGCAATGCGGCTGCCCGGTCATTTCAAGCGCCCGGACGAGCCTGCCGGAAATCGGCGGCGACGCGGTGAGCTATGTTGCTCCGGAAGACCCCGAGTCCATCTGCCAAGCCATGTTGCGCCTGGAGGGCGACCCTGCCTGGCGGCGTCATCTTGTCACAGCCGGACGCGAACGGGCCTTGCGATTTAGTTGGGAGGAAACGGCTCGTCTTACACTGGAATTCTACCGGAAGGTGTTGACTAAAGCGGGGTGATCGAAGAAACGTCTTGGGCCTTGGAGTCCGCGCCTCGTCTGCCCTGTCAGCCCTGTCGTCACAGCCCAGTAACGTGAAATCACCTTCATCCGCCCATTTTCTCGTCGTGGGCGCCGGTTTTTCCGGCGCTGTTTTGGCCCGTTCGCTGGTTGAAAAACTCCCCTGCCGGGTGACGATTCTTGAGGAGCGCCCGCACATCGCGGGCAACTGCCACACCGAGCGGGATGCCGCCACGGGCGTGATGGTTCACCAATACGGGCCGCACATTTTCAACACCAGCGAGCAGCACGTCTGGGAATACGTGAACCGGTTTGGCGTTTTCCGGCCGTTCATCAACCGCGTCAAAGCCGTGACCTCGCGCGGGGTGTTTTCCCTTCCCATCAATCTGCACACCATCAACCAGTTTTTCGGCAAGACCTTCAACCCGGCCCAGGCACGGGACTTCGTCGCCGCACTCGGGGACCACACGATCGACCACCCGCAGAATTTCGAAGAGCAGGCGCTCAAGTTCATCGGCCGCGAACTCTACGAAACCTTCTTTTACGGCTACACCCGCAAGCAGTGGGGATGCGAGCCGCGCGAGCTTTCCGCCTCGATCTTGAAACGCCTGCCGGTGCGCTTCAATTACGACGACAACTACTACAACAGCGCCTATCAGGGGATTCCCGAGGAGGGCTACACGGCGGTGGTGGCAGGGATTCTCGATCACCCCTCCATCGAGGTGAAGCTCAACACCCGCTTCGCGCGGGATGCCAAAGGCGAGGCCGACCATCTTTTTTACACCGGCCCGCTCGACGCCTATTTCGGGTACAGCTTGGGGCGCCTGGGCTACCGCACGGTCAGCTTCGAGCGCGGGGAGGCGGAGGGCGATTTCCAAGGCAACGCGGTGCTCAACTACAGCGACCCGGAGGTTCCTTTCACGCGCATTCACGAGCACAAGCATTTTGCGCCTTGGGAATGCCTTGAAAAGACCGTTTACTTCAAGGAATACAGCAAGGAAACGGGGCCGGAGGATGCTCCCTACTACCCCAAGCGTCTCGCCGGGGACAAGAAGCTCTTGAGCGCCTACCGCCGCCTCGCCTCCCAGGAAACTGGCGTTTCCTTCCTGGGCCGGTTGGCCACCTACCGCTACATGGACATGGAAAAGGTGATCGCCGAAGCGCTTGCCTTCGCCGACGCCTTTGCGCACGCCTTCCAACGCGATTCCACGGCGCGCCCCCTTTTCCCGAACACCGAGGAAAACTGATGTGCGGGAAAACAGATTGACCTAAAGCCCCATCGGGAGCGATTCTTCCCGCACAAGGAGATTCCCATTTATGCCAAAAGCCGTTGTTTACCGTCAGTATGGCGTTCCCGCCGAAACCGTGGAAGTTGTCGAAATCGAAGCTGCCGAGCCCGGACCGGGACAGGTGCTCCTCACGAACATCCTCGCCCCGATCAACCCGGCGGACCTCAATACCCTCGAAGGCAAATATCC